>OGXX01000501.1_pt1 | contig 43312 bp, 41 predicted proteins | sample 1576301 | NCBI WGS metagenome assembly OGXX01 (sample SAMEA3541469, study PRJEB24748) | human gut metagenome | biome: human gut; feature: human-associated habitat; material: faeces | place: China | collected 2012
TCCGCACCTCCTTTGCAGTACACAACAGTACCACAGAAAGGCGCAGAAGTCCAGAGGAAATTTTCATTTTTTAGCCCTTAAAAATATCAAAGGTGCCTTTAAAACCATATTTTCGCAATTTAATTTTTTTAATTCGTAATGCAGCCGAATCGTCTGATTCAAACTCTGTAAAATACCAAGTGGCATTTGGAGATATGCTCGAAATTATTTTTTTAATATATACACTATCAACTTTGCCGTAACTAAATCCATATGAATATACTTCATCGATAGTGTAATTTAATTTTTTAAAAAAATCATTATACTTCTTCAATGGAGAGACTGTATCTTTTCTAAAAGACAGTATCATTTCATCTAAAAATGAAGAGCTTATGCAAACATGACCTGCCCCAAATTGTACGGACAGCACAAAAAGAGCACCCTATGGCACAATATTAAGTTATGAAGCAACGAATCGGCAACGGACTTCCATCGGAGTCAGTTTTGTTTTGAGTTGGATTCGTTGATAGTTGTAGAAGTGGATGTAATCACCTATGAGGAGGCGCGCCTCCTCATAGGTGCACGGCTTTACGCGGTAAATGCACTCTGTTTTTAGGATTGAGAAAAAGTTTTCAGCTAAAGCGTTGTCATATGGGTTCCCGCGTCTTGACATGGACGGCGTAATGCCGTATGATTGTGTTAGGCGAAAATATGCGTGTGAGGTATATTGAAAGCCTTGGTCACTGTGGAGCTGCAAATCTACAGTGACCTTCTCTTTCTTTTTGGCAGCCTTGAGCGTACTCAGAACAAGGTGTATATTCTGCTCTGTGCCGGTCTCGTAAGCAACGATACTGTTGTCGTACAGGTCACGGATGATGGACAAGTACAGAAAGCCCTGCCCTGTTTTGATATACGAAATATCCGTTACCCACTTCTGATTCGGCCGATCTGCGTGGAAATCCCTGTTCAGCAGATTTGGATATCTGTGCAGACAGTTCCCGTAATGCCGGTATTTCTTTCTCCTGACGACAGAAAGCAGATTGTATTTCTGCATCACTCGCAGAACTGTCTTAGGATCACGGTGAATCCCTTGTCTTTCAAGCCAAATCTGTACACTACGGTATCCGTATGTTTGTTTGACTTCCCGTTGGCAGGCTTGGATCTGCTCAGCCAGCGGCAGGTCCCGATCCGGAAGCTCCATCCGTTTTACATAATCATAATATCCGCTTCTGGACACTTCAAAGAATTTGCACATTTCGCTGATTGAATACTTCTCTTTATGTCGATAAATAACCAAATACTTTACGCTTGCCCTCACTTTCTTCCTGTGAGCGAGAGAAAATCCCGCATCAATTCATTTTCCATTTCCAGCGATTTAATCTTAGCGTCCTTTCGGTCGATGATGTACCGAAGCCGCGCAGCGCTGTCTTTTTCGCTGATTTGATAATCCTTTGACGGACGTCCCTTCTTCTTGATCACTATTCCTGCTGCGATCTTTCGCAGTTTTTCGTTGTATCTTGTAATGAAATTATGTATTTGCTCACGCGTAAAGCCCAATCTTTCCCCTATTTCTTTCAGGGTCTTTCCTTCCTTCTTCAATCGTAAGATCTCTTTTTCATATTCACTTATGTGACGATAGCTTCTGGCCATAAAAATTCCTCCTATGATACTTTCTTTCATTGTACCATAGGAGGGCTCTTTTTTCTATTGTCCGTTTTTTATGGACTTGTTCAACACATATTGGGGTTAAATATTTTATTGCCTTCAATATTGCCTCATCTGCAGGGCAGAACTCGTAATTCGGAATCTCGCTCGGCATGATCCATTTGATGTCGTTGTGCTCCAACTTCTGTGGAACACCAGTGGTAATGGTAGCATTGAACAGTGTCAGATGTACCGTCAAGTCAGGATATTCGTGTACTACGTCCATAAAAACATCTCCAACAGACAGCGTTACTGCAAGTACTTCCTTGCATTCACGAATGAGTGCTTGCTCCTTAGTCTCTCCTGATTCAACTTTACCGCCGACAAACTCCCATAGGAGGCCTCTCGCTTTGGGCGCAGATCGTTGGCAAATCATAAATTTATCCTTGTCCCATATCAGGGCAGCTACTACTTCGGTTATGTTCACATCTCTTCAATTCCTAAACTTTTTAAGTACTGATATGTACCATCATAGTATTCAGGTAAACGTGTACTATCTTCCCAGAAACCGCTGACGTTTTTGTTGGGATTACCTTCAGGAACACAGATTACCATGCCCGCTCTTGCCCGGGTAAGCAAGACACGATAAGCATTCAGCATATACTTCATTAACTCTTGTTTGCTCTCAGTGCCTCCCGTTTGTTCAACCCATTTTGTCTGACCGTTGAACCTGTAAAAACGCCATTCGCCGTTTTCATATCGCATATCAGCATCCCAAAGAAGACAAGTATAATCAAGTTCCAATCCCTGGACTTGAATTTCCGTAGCAGCATCTTCAAGATAATTCGAAGACCTTACATCAGATTTATCATCGAGGAACCAGTGAACAGCATTTTCGTCGCCTGACGGCAAAATATGTATCGCCAAAGGCTTAAATCTTGCAGATTCTTTTGTTACCAAAACACCGGTACGTTCTGTTCCGCGAACTTTATCGTGGAGCCATTTTCTTGCCTTTGCCATATCTCTTGTCAAAACAATCGGATACTTGTCTTTGATTTCGTTATATAACGCAGAGGCATTCTCATCAAAGGACAACAACGCGTGAACAAATGCAGAAAGTTTTTCGGCTCTGTAAGAACGCAAAGAAACACCCAAATGCAAACTTTCAGAATAGGTTACATTACAATTGTTTTTCAACAACTCGTTAACTTTACCTTCGGCATACTCAGGCTCAGTTAATTTGGGAGATATGTAAACATTCCAATGCGGGAATTGCTCATTCAAAGCCTTAATCCATTCAGATATGCCCGCTTCTCCGGTATTTATCTCTTGACCGCCACCGACAAGACAAATAATGGTTGCCCAGTCTTCGCGTTGGTCAAGCGACCAAATCAAAAAAGCAGCTTCTGACAAAGGAAAATTTGGAACTTTCAATTTGTTACCGTATGTTCCGCCCCTCTTTAAGTAGTCGGCAAGTCTTTTATGCGTCCAAGAACGTTGCGCTTCATCGAAAATAGCGACGTGCTCAACTTCGCCGAATCCGGCGCTTTCCATTTTTACAGCTTTCGTCGGATCAATTTCAAGAACTCCGTTTTCAACCGGATTCTTGATTTTTGCAAGCATATTATCACGATAGCGGTGGATCATCTGTATTGATTTCGCGACTTCGCGGCGAGAATCGGTCATTTTCTTCTTCTCACCTTTGGCTTTGCATTTTTTATGGTTATCTTGCGCAAGAGCTTCAGTTAGCACAGCAACAAGCGGTCCATTACCGGATAGATAAACAGCTCCCTCATTTTTAACCGGTTCGTTCTGTCCTTGATATGTCTGTTTTATCGCTACGTCAAGCCCAACCAGCGTTTTTCCCGCACCGGGAACGCCGGTTACAAAGCAAATGCTCTTTTCCTGATTTAACTTGCTACGTTGAATAACATCTAAAATGTATTCAATTGTTTTATCCGTAGAAACTTTATCCGCTTCATGCCGGGTAATGTTTTCAACAGAGTGGTTTTCATACAGTGTTTTTGCTGCTTCAATAATTGTCGGAGTAGGTGCATAGGGGCTGATAATCCAGTTGGGATTAACTGACGTTTCGTTAGGAAAGCATCTCAACACTTCCGAAATTAAATATGAAACTCCTGCTTTCCCCGAAACAAGAGGATTGACCACTCTATCGTCATAAACCGACATTTGAATGTTGGTAGAAGAATTACGGTAATTTGTTGCAACAAGAATGGGGGCAATGATTCTATCTTCGCTAAACTTGTGAAAGTTTTTCAGATCAAGGGCATAGTCAAGCACCTGGTCTATGTCTGACTCCAATATTCTGGACTCCCCAACTTTGAACTCTACGCAAAAAACAATTCCTTCGAAAAGCAATACCACATCGACTCTCTTGCCAAGACGGGGGATATCGTATTCGAAGATGATTTGTCCATCTTTGTTTGCAAATCTAACAAGGACATCTTTCATAATGGAAATCTCTGATTTCCACGCTTCTCTTGTAGTTGTAAGAGCTTCGCCGTGATATCTATCGCATAATACACCAAATATCGTATTATCATCTGTATTAAGAAAATCCGTGAAACTGCTATCATATAAACAACGACTCATAAGATAATCTCCAATTACTTGTTATCCGGTACAATCTCAACTATATCGTCCATAGTACACTCAAGCGCGGTACAGATCTTTACGAGGACGTCACTCGATACTACAGCGCCGTCTTTGCCCATCTTGGTGATGGTGGCTATGCTGATGCCGGCTTTTTCGGCGAGTTCTTTCTTTTTCATATCACGGTCGATTAAAAGCTTGAATAATTTTTTATAGCTTGCGGCCATTGCATTACACCTCATAGATAGTTATAGTTTGTACATTGTATCATTGAAAATCATTATATCACACTCTATGCCAAACATCAACAGTTTTCGGCAGAAAAATACTGCGATTTCAGCATTTATCAACTTTTTGCTGCAAGTTTTTAATTTCCTCCTTGCTTTTCCGTAATTCCCTTTTTCTTTGTCTACTGCGGTGCAAATTTTGACTTGAATCAGGGGTTGTTCAGAGTTATAATAACCGTATAAAAAGCAATCGCCTCTCGAGTGATAACGAAAGGCGTGTAGCTCATATTATTCCACGGAAATCCCTGCTGACCACATAACAGACCACCTACCGTTTCGGAGCACTCGGAAACAGTGGACTGGGGAGTGCCGAAGAGCGCGGTTTTCCAGGCGGAAAGGGGCGGAAAAATCCATTTTCGGCGGAAAGTGCCATCATAAATGCGTTTGGGACCATCAGGCCGCAGGTTCGATCCCTGTCACTCGGACCAGATAAGCCCGATGGTTTTGATACGAAACCATCGGGCTTTTTTCTTGCAATAGGCAGAATAATCTGATACAATTGATTTGATAAATCGGAATTTGATAGGGAGGAAAGGTTTGTCATGTGGTGTTTGCCTAACGATAGCTCGAAGGCTATTATCACAGCGGACGAGCAAATAAAAAGCGCACATCGTGAATGTCGCTTACATCTGCCCGAAACAGCAGTTGTGTTTTTTATGAGCAAGGGAACAGACTATCTCGTTGAGCATTATAATGCGGCGGAAATGACGGAGCCCTTCCCCCGTTTTCTCAATCGCTGCCCTATCTGGGAGATAATGGATTTGAACCTGTGTTTTCTGGATGGTGGCCGTGGCGCGCCACAAGCTGTAGACACAGTTGAAACACTTGCCGCCTTGGGCGTGAAGAACATCATTGCTGTTGGAATGTGTGGGGCCTATGATGAGAGTGTCCGTATTGGCGAAGTCATTGCACCCCAAAAGGCTTTTGTAGAGGAAGGTACATCTCTCCATTACTACGAATCCATTGAAGCATCGTATCCTAATGGTAATTTGTTGGAAATGGCTACAGCCTTACTTAGTATCAGTGATTTTCCCATTGTGTCATCCGATGCGGTATATCGCCAGACTTTTGACAAAGAACAACTGTGGCGAGAAAAAGGCGCTGTCGGTGTAGACATGGAAACATCCGCTGTTTTCAGCGTTGCCCAATATCTTGGTCTAAAAGCTGTTGCCTTATTGATGGTTTCTGACATACACCCCATAAAGTCAGATGCGCCGAAATGGGAGTGGCACATGACAAAAGATATGAGATATCATCTTGCTGAACAGGGGATTACATTGGCAAGGAAACTCGTTAGATGAAGAATAGTCGGTTGTCATTTCCACGACAACTTCCAGTTTGACGAACGGATAAACATGGTTTCACTTTCTCGGTTATGGTTTCATTTTCGGGTGAAGCCAAATAAAACCGCTTGAAACCGTATCATTATTATCGGCTGTTGCCAAAAAATGACCGAAAGCAGAGTTTATTCTCCACTTTCGGTCATTTTTTATGTTTATTTAGGTGTTTCTCCGCCACTTTTTGAGAAATCATGTTCTCCCGACCACATAATCAAATGTGGACTGAAAATTTCCTTTTCTTTGTTTACAGCGGCGCAGAATTTGAAAAGTCAAACGAGCAACCGCCACGGATTTTTCCGTGGCAATGTTGTATCCGCCTTACGCCGTCTGTCCAGCCTTGAGCCGTTCTTTCTCAGCCGCAATTTCCGCATTCTTTTGTTTAATCATCTCGGCAAGCCTTTCTTCGCATTCTTCTCTTGTGTCGGCGTAGATATTAAACTTTTTGCGTTTGCCGTTTGGCAATTTTGGAGAACAACTCCCTTACCATTTCTTTTCGTTGATTCTAAATATGCACCCCGTTCCGGGGCGGCGTATCTTCGGCTGTTTCGGCTCAAATTTCGCTCTTATGGGCGTTTCAGGTGCTCTGTCGGGTGTCTTGTCCGTCCCCGCCCAAAGTGCCCTCATTTCTGCCGAAACCCCGTTCGATTTTGTCGGCAGCGGAGCGCTGCATATTGTCGGTAATATGGGTATATATGTTCAGCGTCGTTTCTGAGGAAATATGTCCTATGATCGTACTCAGCGTTTTTATATCCATACCGCCTGCCAGGGCGTTGGTGGCGAAGGTATGTCTGAGATCGTGAAAGCGGAGGTGCTTGCACTCGGCTCTCTCCATGGTTCTTTCAAGTACCGCTCGTACGGAGGACGGATGGCGGGGTGAATCCTCTTTTACAGGTGATGGGAACATCCACCGTGAATTTATCCGCTTTTCGTATTCCGCAAGGATTCTTACAATGTCCGGCGGAAGAATGATAGTACGGATTGAGGATTTTGATTTTGGTGTGCATATATTTCTTTTTCAACGAGCTTGTGGCTGCCTACCTTGAATGTCGAGAAATCTTTTTCCTGCATCAGCTCGTATGCCGAAGAGATAGCAATGCCGAGAGCTTTTGAAATTGTTTCGGCATTTAAGTATAGCGGCAGATCTTCATAGCTTTTGTAGATTGGTGTTTTCATATTTAACCCTCCAAACAGTTTTCGACGGATCAAAACAAAAAGACCCGCACTTCAAATCACGATGCGTATTTGCATCGGCGATTATGTAAGTGCGAGTCCGAAACTCAAAATTGGATTTTCACTTATTCAGTTGTCCTTAACTGTCTGCAGTATAACACACAGTAAAAGTTTTGTCAAGGTTTTGAGCAGCTCAGTGAATATTTCAGCCGTTTTTGGGAATACTGTTTTCTTTGTTTTCTGCGGGGCAGGTTTTAATCCGTAAAAGGCTCAACGCCAACGGAATCTCCGATGGCGTTTGGTATTATTTCGTGCAATAGATTTTGATGGCTTCGGAAACAAATTCCGCGGTACCTTCGGCGCATTTGTCGATGTTGGTTTTGAACCGCCCGTCGCCTACGTACATCTGACCGAGACCCGCTAAGATTTCATCGGTGCAGTGATAAAAATGTTCGGTAATATAGTCCTGCAATTTCTTCACAAGTCTTTGCGCAGTATCGCTGTCGACACTCTCTCCGCAATTCTTGCAATCCGCGAACTCAGCGAAGATTCCATTCATACCGCCGAGCACATCGCTCCATTGTCCTTTGGAGTATCCGGCAGTCTTTGTCTGACTTTCCTTGTAGGCATCGGTGCCGCCCCAACGCTGTTTTGCCTCGTCCTCGTACTGCTGACGGGCGGTTTCGTATTCGCTGTTGTCAAAAGCACTCATTGTGATTCCTCCCTTTTCCGCTTGTTCCAGAGCTGCAATCAGCCGTTCCAACCGTTCTTTCTTGATGGTCAGTAACCGTTTCTGCTCGGCAAACGCTTTTTGCTTATCGTAGTTCGGCGAGGCAAGAATCTCCCCGATGCTTTTCAGCGAAAAATCCAACTCACGGTAAAACAAAATTTCCTGCATTCGTTCCAGCGATGTTTCGTCATAAAAACGGTAACCGTTTTGCTCGTCCACAAAACTCGGCTTGAGTAATCCGATCTCGTCGTAGTAATGCAGAGTTCGCACGCTGACGCCGGTAAGCACGGCAAATTCTTTGATCTGTAATTTCATATCTTCACCTCACGAATTGAAATATACACTATAACGCTGCGTCAGAGTCAACCCTATTTTACACGATTTTTGCAAAAGGTAAAGGGCGCGGTGTTTTACCACGCCCACGGCAGAGAAGAATTACATTTCCTCTTCCGTTTCTGTGCGGCTCATAACTTCAACCATGATCTGCACTGCCAAACTGAACCTGTCGGCAAAGAGGCCTGACGGGTTGTGATGTCGCTCAGTTCCTTTTGGCAGTCGGTGAATTTATTAAATATTTCTTTTGGTTTTTCTGTAAGTCCTGAATTGAGTTCTTCTTCGTTTTTGCATATCAGTTTGACGAGTTTGTCCACTCTCGTCCCTCGCTTGATATACCTTTCGTGCGGACTGATGTTGCCGTAGTATAAATCTTCAACTGTTGTCATTTGTATTGCACCTCCTTTTTCAACACAAATACATATCACAACACTTCTTACACGTCTAGCTTTTTTCAAACAAAAAAGCAAAAGCGCCGCATTTAAACGACGCTAATACTTTTATTCTGCGGTTATTAATAGAACATGTATCCATCCATTGTTTTGCTAAAATTATTAAAACATTTGAAATAAATAGAGAGTAAATGTTTTTTCGAATCGCCAAATTTGAATTGTTGACAAATCTTAGATCCTTGGTTATAATATAAGTGAAAGAGAAATCTTTCTGGGGTTTGCATTGAGCAAACGAAAGCCGCTTTTTGCGGTTTTTTTTATTTTAAAGGAAATGATTTTAGCCCTTTCCCGTAATAATTGGGGAATCCGCAAATTTTACTTTTCAAAATATCAAACGCAGGATCTGCAGTTCCATATGCTAAGTATTTGTGTATTGGGAAAGCATATAAATCTGCTAATTCTAATTCCCAATACGATTTTTTATCATCCGCCGTGTGACACCATTTAGGATTAAAATATACTCCTTTGATTTTTGAAAAAGTTGATGAAGGATTCATATTATTTCCATAATCAATAAGATGCTTGATTTTATTTAATAATATTTTATCTTCTTTTTTTCCGCGTGATTCTAAAATAATATAACAAGTATCAGTATCACACATATTCCACATCAATCTTTCAAGAACAAAATTCATACACAAATCATATGGGTCAGCAGGAATAACATATTTTTCAACATGCTTTTGCTTATCAATATTTGCAGAGAAAAGGTGCATCGGCACATTTTTCATCATATCGCTTATATCAGCGATAAAAGACGAATAATCTATTAAATCTGGATTAAATGCACCTCTTTTTCCGCGTATATCTTTGGAATGAAAACAAATACGTTTTTGAGTTCCTTTATAATTATATAGAGCGTTTTCCCAATACTTGTTTTTCACTTGCATTACAAGGTCTCTTGATGATTCAAAATCATCAGTCTTAATTGCACAAGCTGTCACGGTAAACTGTCTGTCTCCATCACCGATATCTCGCCCCTCTTCAACAGCTCTTTTGATGAATTTTAAATCGGAACTTCCGCTCTCATCAATTGCAATAATCCAGTTGATTGTTCTGGGAACTTCATCTATTGTTGTTGGTCTATTACGCCAATTAGAATTCATTTTTTCCTCCTTTTTTTACGCTGCTACTGCATTTGCATTAACCTGTTCGATAATCTTGCGAATTCCCATCCAAACGGTGAGGTCGGTGAATACTTCCACGACACTGCCCTTATCGGTGAAGGGAGATTCCTGTAATACGGACAAATCTTTCATTAGGCCGTTGTGAACGATATATTCAACAATCTGATTAACGAAATAAATCTGTCTTGAATCAAGATTCACATCGTTCAGGTACTTTGCGAATGCTTCTTTTGCGGCGCTCATATCAAGACCTACAATTTCGCGAACAAATTCGCCGAGAGGCTTTTCACCAAATTCGGCTTCGTAGTCCGCCTTAGTGCCAACTTCACTCCACAAAATTTCTTCCAACACTTTTACATCAGCCGAACTTAGCGGAATGTTTGACTTTAGTTTTGCAATAACTGCATTATCCTGATGCTGATGAACGTAAAACTCTGCTTTCGCTTTATAGTTTTTTAGGTCGTCATTCTCAAGTTCCGATTCATTCCAATCCATAGAAAGAATTTCGTCATCAAAATTAGTGTGATATATAGCTCCATTGTAGGGGATATATTTAATTAAATCTCTCAAACATTTGCGGATTTGCTCGAACTCATTAATGCCAGCAGTATCTACATAATCCGTATGCAAAATTTTGTTGATGAGTTCTGATTGCACCATAATTTCGGGAATGTTTGCAACACTCGCAACTCCTGCAACCTTTTTATATAAGTCACTGCGTGCCTTGTTATATTTCTTTCCTGCAAGATATGCAAGTTCAATACCATACATCAAGGCGTCGAAACGCATGGCTTTAGGATCATCTTCATCAGGAATAATAAGCGGTGCAAGTTCGTCTGCAATAATTAATGTAGCCTCATAGGATAGGGCGGTGTAATTGTCTACATTTGCATATAATTCAACGTATTTAAGATGTTGACGAACAGCGAAATTTTCCTTATTAAGCTCCTTCACCTTGCGTACCATATCATCCACAAGTTCTTTACGGAAAGCAATTAACTCTTCAGTTTGATATGCTAAATCTTGAAGCTTAAAGGCCATCTGCGCTTTAAGGTTGAAAATGGCACCTTGCAAAGCAATTTGATTGGCAGACCTTCCTTTACCGCCCATACGGAAAAATTCAAAGTTACCGCAGAAATCAAAGATATAAAACATTTTCTTATCTTCGCCGTTAATTAATCCGGGGCAAAGACGTGTTCCGCGACCTATCATCTGCCAGAACTTCGCCTTACTCATAACCTTTTTAAAGAATACGAGATTTAAACATTCGGGCACATCAATACCGGTATCCAGCATATCAACCGAGATTGCAATCTGCGGAAGCTTCTTGGGGTCAGAAAATTCATCAATTGCACTCTGAGCATAGTTGATCTTGTTATCAATTACCTTTGCAAAGCCATTGAGATGCGGATATTCTTTATTGAACACTTCGAAAATTTTCTCGGCGTGACGATGATTTTTTGCAAAAATAATAGTCTTGCCTATCTTCTGACCGTAATCAATTTTAATTCCGTTAGTCATCAGTATGTTCAGAACTTCTTTAATGGTATCCTCATTGAAAATCCAGTCGTTAAGTGCAGAAGAACCGATTTTATCGGGTAACTCGCCGTCACGGGCAAAAGTGGCTTCATACTCCTCTTTGTCTTCATCGGATAAGTCATCATAAACGATACCTTGCTCAATGAACTTGAGTTTGGTTTCTACAGACATAAAATCAACGAGGAAGCCATCTTTTACTGCATCGGCAAGTTCATAACCGTATGTAGGAACACCGTTTTCGAGTTCAAACACCTCATAGGTGTTCTTGTCGATTTCGTCTTTGGGAGTAGCGGTAAGACCCACCAAAGGTGCGTCGAAATAATTAAATATATCACGATACTTGTTGTAAATGGAGCGGTGCGCCTCATCGCAAATAACCAAATCAAAATGACCGCAGGTAAAGAGTTTTCCTTTTTCATCCTTAACGGAATCAATGCAATTCATCATTGTCTGATAGGTTGAGAAAACGCAGTGTGCGGTATAGTTGTCTTTTTCTTCACAGAGATTGGTTACCGATAAATCGGGCAGAAGATTTACAAAACTACGCTTTGCCTGCGTAACAAGGGAGTTGCGGTCGGCAAGGAAAAGAATATTCTTAACCCAGCCGTGCTCGAGCAATACTTTGCAAAGAGCAATAACCGTTCTCGTTTTACCCGAACCCGTTGCCATAACAAGCAGTGCTTTTCTGCGATTTTTCTTGCCAAAGCTATCGCAAACAGCTTTAATGGCGCCTTCTTGATAATAACGACCGGCAATATTTTTATCTACAACCGCGTGGGCAAGGCTTGTCCGCATCGTTTGCAGATTGAACATCTTTTCAATGTCGCGCTTGGAATAAATGGTTGCTACCTTGCGCTCGGGATAAAGATTATCCGCAATGCGAGTGTCAAATCCGTTAGAAAGGAAAATGACAGGGCGACGGCCAAACTTTTTCTCCAAAAGGTCTGCATACAGTTTTGCCTGCTGCCTGCCTTTGGATACGTCTACACAGGTGCGTTTTGCTTCAAGCACCGCAAGAGGTTTGCCGTCATCGCCGAAAAGAACGTAATCGGCAAAGCCAACTTCTGATTTGTTAGGCATACCAGGGAGTTCATATTCATTAATCCAATCTTTTCCCTCTATCCATCCGGCGTCTTGAAGCATAAAATCAATATAGATTTTTCTCGTCTTATACTCAGAAATATCAAGAGGCTTCGGAACGTAAGTCTGTTGCTTTTCTTCACGACGAGCGGTAAGTTCTGCCTTAAGTGCCGCATTCTCTGCTATCAAGGCTTCAAAATCAATATCGGGTACTGCAACCACGGGAAATGTTTCGGCTGGAGTTTCTTTCAGTAGTTCGGGATTAAATGTGCCCTGCTCATATTCTGTGGCATAGCAACAAGCAACGAAATCCATAAAGATATAGAGGTTCTCAAGGCAAAGCGTAGCTTGTTCTTCGGTGACCTTTTTATCCGTATGCACAGCATTGTTGCCGACACGGCGAATAAAATCCATTCTTCGCCAAATGTCGTTGCCAACAATATCGCGAAACTCTTCAGTGTTCATAAGACTCACCAAAGTGTCCTGCCAAGGCATGACAAGAGAACTGTCAACGGAATACATCCATTTAACAGCCATTTCCATTGCCCTGCGGCAGTTTATAATACAGGTAGACAAGTCAATATGTAATGTTTTTTCCGCCGCTACTGCAATGCCCGAAAAGGTTTCAAATTGCTTGTCCTTTATTAAAAAATCAAAGTTGGTCATTGTATCACCACCACTTATCTTGTCAATAAAGATTCAGCCTCTATTAAACCTGTAGGGGAAAGCATACACTTAGAATCAAAATACTCTATGAGTTTTTCTTTGTGAAGCGTTTTTAATACGCGCTTAAATTCTGTCGTATTTTTGAATTCAGTGGATTTTTGTAAATCCGTATCTGTTTGAGAGTCCTTCATATACAAAAGACATAGCACCTTGTTTTTACAACTCATTTTAGTATCTAAAATGCGCAAACAATTACCTGTATCCCAAACAATCGAAGATTCTTTACGCATAATAGAGTTAACAATTTCTTCGGTATCCTCAAATGACATTGTAGAAACTTGACGGAATATTTCCGCAAGAACCCATTTTGCATTGCTCAGTAATACAGATGCATCCATTTTGTTGGGATCAATATGACTTTTATGTATCATTCCTCGTTTATTGCGAAGGCAATACATCGAATAAAGACACCTTGGAATAACTATGCGATATACTTCAGATACTTTTGAGTCATAATTTTCCCACGCAGTAAGGATTCTTTCGTTGAAATTGGCAAGTTTATCCGCCAAGGGGGTATATCGATTATCAAGTTGATATTCAATCATACGACGAGCAACCTCAACAAATTGTCCAATTTCATTGCCGAAATATTGCCAATGTTCTTTTTTATATTCGGTAAGAGCGTTCTCATAGCTTGTCAGCATGGAATCAACAAGTTCTGCTGGGTATACTGTCATCAAAACTTTTTGAATATCACTTCTTGTCATTTGCCATGCCCTCCATTAATTTAATAGCCGCTTGTTGGCCGTCAATCGTGAGAGCAATCGTCCATTTTTGGGCAGATATCTTCTTTTTAATAAATAGTTTTATCTCACGCTCGAAAATTGCGGCAGAATTATTTTTATCCCAACAACCTTGTTTTTCACAAAGTGCTTTAAGAGTCGAACCTTGGACGGGTTCGCCCTTCTCATATAGTACAATAAGGGCTACATTTTTCATTTTCTCAGCATTATTACTACCCGGTATTTTTCTATGAATCGAAATAGTACCATCCTCAGAATCAACACTATAAATGCCAAGCTTTTTGTATTTGTCTTTTTCACTCGATTGATCGGTATTATCTACCTTTATAACATCGGTTTCTTTCTTAATATCCTCTTTGGGAAGTACTGTTTTATTTGTGGTATAAACACTTGTATTCGCACGCTCAACAAACGAGAATACCGTTTCCATATTTTTTTCTACGAAATCTTCAGAACCAGAGATAACAATATTTCCTTCTATTAAATTGATAGAGATAGTTGCATTTTTAATTTCTTCCATGATAATAAACCTTCCTTTTTTGTATTTCTGTAGACTGACTTGCATATATCTTGTTATTCTTCGTCATCGGTAATAAAACCAATCCTTCTTGGCGGTCTGTCGGGTTCTTCTTTTTTTGCCGTCATTAACATAAAATTCAGTTGTGACGAATGTTGTATCAGTTGCGTCTTGTTTCCATTTATATAACCGTAAAAAAATATCATATCAGGGTTTTGATATCCTATGTCATCCACTTGCATAATCATACTTTGACCAAATGAAGTCAAAGCTACGCAAACATCGAGATCGTCTGATAAATCTGATTGAAATTCTTCGATTTGTTCTTGGAGAATTTCATATTTCCAATCAGCTAAATTATAATTTCGAGGAATTTCAATACTTGGTAAATTGGGTGTAAAGTTCATATGTATCTCTCCTTTTATCCGAAATATTGTTGCATTAATGCTTTTTTGAGCGTCTCGAGTTTTTCAAGACTTTGCTGAATTGCCAATTTCGATTTGTCGACTTGTTCGACGAAAGCCGCAAATTGCTGCTGTAAGTCCATTGGAGGAACAATAAACACTTTTCCTTCTAATTTTGATTTGGATAGGATGCCTTTCAATGCCATGTTGATTTCTTCAATCAAATATTTCTTGGAGAGCTGCAACATCACATATAGAAAAAGAGCGTTATAGTCATTTGGCTCTATTGCATTTATCTGTTGATTGAATGCCACTTTTCTATCAGTTACGCAAACTCGTCCTATACTTGACAAACTTCCTGCAATACAAGCCATTAAAATGGAATCGCTTTCAGCCGTTCTACCTACATCCAATCCTTTTTCAGACAAGGATTCTGTCGCTACGGTAGGATGCAGCATTCCCTCAACTATATTATCTGTTTTTATCCACTCAATACTGTTGCCGTAATACTCGCTAACGGCTCTCGATGGTGTATTACCGGTAATCACTCTGCAAGTATCTTTTAGTCGCTTCTCCAAGTATCCATTCGGGTTATTTTTTGGATCGCCAAACATCTCGATAAATCGGGATTTTATGATTTCATCAAACAAATTGAGCTGCTTTTTCTTGTCGGCAATTAACTGAGTCAAATGCTTTAATTTATCGACAAGGATTCCTTGTTCGGAGAGCGCAGGCACACTGATTTCAATTTTTGCCATGCCGCCATTTGTGATAGCCTTCTGTGTAGCACCTGAACAATTCTTATCTTTTTGTGCAAGGAATAGTTCACTATCAATAAGATAGTACAGGCATTCTGTTGTAATTACCTCGGGATTTGCTCTTACGGCATAAAATCCTGTCGAATATATATTTTTCTCTGTTTCGGAATCCAAAAGAAGAGTTTTTCTTGTGCCTTGCATTTTTGCAAACAAGATATCGCCAGCTTCAGCAGATAGGTTAGCGCGAGAAGGTCTATCCTCATATGTCACTTCAACAACCTCTGATTCATCAATCTCGGTTGTTGCAACCGCACCTGTGCTGACATATTTCTTTGTTCCATGAAATTTGCTCGGCGTTGCTCCGACAATAGAAATGCAATCAAGGAACTTTTTCATTACAGTATTCTCCTTAATTCATTGATTCCCGCGTTGATCTTCGCTTCCAATTCCTCAATTTGTGTAAGGAGTTCATCGGTGGAGGGATACTCAACAACTTCGTGCTCGATTTCTTTATACTTGTTTATAGAGAGATCGTAACCATTATCCACGATTTCTTTCTTGGGTATAAAGAAACTCTGCTCTGTGCGCTCACGGCTTTCCTCCGCATCAAGGTTATGGAATCGGGCAATTATGTCAGGAATATCATTATCAGCAATCGGTGAACGCTTATCGTCAAGGCTGAATCCGTCCGCCTGCATATCGTAAAACCACACCTTGTCCGTGCCGCCATGTCCGGTTTTTGTAAATATTAAAACAGCGGTAGAAACGCCTGCATAAGGCTTAAACACGCCGGACGGCATAGAGATAACAGCTTCAAGGCGGTTATCTTCAATAATGGTTTTACGAATTGCTTTGTGGGCGGCGGACGAACCGAAGAGAACACCGTCGGGAACGATACATGCACATCTGCCGCCTATGCGAAGCATACGCAGGAACAACGCCAAGAATAACAGTTCCGTTTTCTTGGTTTTGCAGACTTTCAAAAGGTCTGTTGAAACGGTATCATAGTCCAAACTGCCCTTGAAAGGCGGATTTGCAAGGATCAAGGAATACTTGTCCTTGTCGGGATTTTGGTCAGAAAGGCTGTCGCGGTATTCGATAAACGGGTGCTCTACACCGTGGGTCATCATGTTCATCGCACCGATACGGAGCATAGTACGGTCCATATCGTAGCCGAAGAACATGTGATTCATGTAATGATCCTTCTTTTGGCGGTTGAAGAAAATTTCTTCCTTGAGATTATCTTTCAGATATTCTCCTGCGGTTACCAAAAATCCGCTTGTACCGCACGCAGGATCGCAAATCACGTCATCTGCTTTGGGCTGCATCATCTCCACCATCATTTTAATAATATGGCGCGGAGTACGGAACTGACCGTTAAGACCCGATTGTGCAATTTTATTGAGAAGATATTCGTATGTATCTCCGCGAACGTCCTTATCCTGTTCTTTTGCCATAAGTGCATAGATTTCATCCAAGGCATCAACCACTTTGGAAAGCAGGAGCGGGGTGGGAAGCTTAAAGATAGCGTCGTCCATATATTTGGAATAAGCACTGTCTTTTTTGCCATCAAGATTTTTAATAAATGGGAACACCCATTCCTGTATAGTGGAATACATTTTGCCGGCAGGGAAATCACGAAATACCGACCATTTCAACTGACTTCCGTCGACTTTGCGCTCACCTACGGTAACTTCACCTGCAAATATGCTTTTGTAAGGAAGTCCGAGCATAGCACTTTCTTTTGCGCGGAGATTATCCGAATCATCAAGATCGCGAATGAACATCAGATATGTGATTTGTTCGATAACGTCTAAAGGGTTAACAAGTCCGCCTGCGGCAAATACATCCCACAAGCTATCGATTTTATTTTTAAGTTCACCTGTAATCATTATTCTTTCTCCCTGTTCCAAATATATGACGTATAACGTCCGCCACCGATTTTTATAATGTCACCGTTTTTAATAAGATCATTTAGAGTTCTTTGAACGGTCACCTGACTGATATCAGGGCATTTTTGCATAATTTCTGTTTTTGTAATTTTGCCGAGAGTATCCTTGATGATTTCTCGTATACGGTCAGGTTTCGACATTCCGCTTGTTGTAAGCACTCTGACACGAGAGGAAAAGTCACGATATGCTGATAAAATTACACCTAACATATATCTAACGAAGTGTGCGTAATCATTTTCTTCTTCGTGCCACCCCTGTGAGCTGCTTTGCAATGCTTCGTAATAGGTGTCTTTGGTTGTTTCTATAACCTTTTCGATACTAATGTATTTACCTACAATATAACCTGCACGATAGAGCAGGAGCAGTGTCAGCAGTCGGCTCATTCTTCCGTTGCCATCGTTAAACGGATGGATACAAAGGAAGTCGAGAATAAACATCGGAATGATAAGCAACGGATCCGCTTCGTTTCTGGCTATTGCATCATCAAACGCATCACACAAAGCTTCAATAGAATCCGGTGTTTCCCAAGCAGGTATCGGTTGGAATCTTACGAAACGATTACCTTCGTTATCTTCTTCTGCAATCACATTATCCGCACTTTTATATGCGCCGCCGATAGATTTACCGCTGAACTTATGCAAGTCACGATGCAATTGCAATATGATGGAAGGACGGACTGGTATAAATTCATAACTATCGTGTATGGTTGAAAGCACATCTCTATAGCCTGCAATCTCTTGCTCGTTGCGAGACCTTGGGGTTGTTTTGTTTGTTACGAGTTTTTTCAAGCGTTCATCAGAAGTAAAGATTCCTTCAATTTTGTTGGAAGCTTCCGTACTTTGTATCTTTGCAATTTCTACAAGTTGTGTAAGAGTATCACTTTGCGCTTCAATAAACAGGTTCTGTTCACCTTTAAATTCGTGTATTTGTGAAAGCATGGTCACGATTTCGGGAGTTAAAAGTTGTTGCCATTTTTTATTGTAGTCATAAGTTCTCATTTCAATCTTCTCCTGAACGCAATTTGCTCATTTTTATTATTATGATGTAATTATATTATATTCACAATTTTGTTGTTTGTCAAGTCTAATTTAATCAAATATCTCAAAATGATTAAATTATAGGTAGGCTTTTAATTTTTGCGTGAAAGTTCTCGCCTTCAAGGCAAAAATCTCGGCTAAAATAACATTGGATATTAAATCAGCCGAATTTTCTCTACTCTTCATTCGCGAGTTCTCGTATTTCTTTGTCTACTGCGGCTCAAATTTTGAGAAAAAAAGACTTGACTTTCTGCGGATACAGAGTTAACATACCACCAACAGCAAACTCCCCGAGCAAATTTCTTGTTCGGGGAGTGTTTTTATGACCACATACCGTCCCACAGTGTTTTTCGGAGCAGACGAAAACAGTGGAGATAAGAGTGCCGAAGAGCGCGGTTTTCCAGGCGGAAAGGGGCGAAAAAAGCTATTTTTAGCGGAAATTGCCCTTATAGGTTCGTTTGGGACCACCAGGCCGCAGGTTCGATCCCTGTCACTCGGACCAAAATTTTGACCGAAAGCAGAGTTTATTCTCCACTTTCGGTCATTTTTTATGTTTATTTAGGTGTTTCTCCGCCACTTTTTGAGAAATCATGTTCTCCCGACCACATAATCAAATGTGGACTGAAAATTTCCTTTTCTTTGTTTACAGCGGCGCAGAATTTGAAAAGTCAAACGAGCAACCGCCACGGATTTTTCCGTGGCAATGTTGTATCCGCCTTACGCCGTCTGTCCAGCCTTGAGCCGTTCTTTCTCAGCCGCAATTTCCGCATTCTTTTGTTTAATCATCTCGGCAAGCCTTTCTTCGCATTCTTCTCTTGTGTCGGCGTAGATATTAAACTTTTTGCGTTTGCCGTTTGGCAATTTTGGAGAACAACTCCCTTACCATTTCTTTTCGTTGATTCTAAATATGCACCCCGTTCCGGGGCGGCGTATCTTCGGCTGTTTCGGCTCAAATTTCGCTCTTATGGGCGTTTCAGGTGCTCTGTCGGGTGTCTTGTCCGTCCCCGCCCAAAGTGCCCTCATTTCTGCCGAAACCCCGTTCGATTTTGTCGGCGGCAGAGCGCTGCATATTGTCGGTAATATGGGTATATATATAACTTTTCAAGGTGCTGTCACGCACAGTGCCCTGCATATATTCCGTTAGCCATTAAGCTTCAGTTCTTTGCTGTACTTCTTGTTCCTTCCCCTTGACATAAATAACCCCCATAGTGTAGACTTGATCCTTTTGTTTTTCAGGTGTCTACTCTATGGGGATTATATCACTGCGCTGCGGGATAAAAATTGATTTTTTAATTGTGATTGGCAAGCGATGCCGATTTTTTTGCGTCAATAGCCGAAATACTCGAACGGATTCACATACTGCGTCGGGGTCGTGGTGGTTTCGGCGGCCGAGCCGGTCTTGTCCTCGACGAGGGTAGCCTCGACGTCAAAGGTTTCGGTCGAGTAGTCGCTGCGTACTCTGCAGAGAGTGAGGGTCAATTTATCGCCGACCTTGCCGTTGTCTATCTTCTCAAGCAGGATATCCGACTTCGTCAGCTCCTTGCCGTCGACGGCGATTATCATGTCGTACTGCTGCGCCTGAGTATTGGCGAGGGAGCTTGAGGAGGATATCTCATTGATGATTAGCGTGCCTGCGGGCAGCCCTTTGATCTGAGCTATCATATTATACTGCGCGCTTGCGCTGACGGGGTAGTAGGTGATGCCGAGCATGGGTCTGTTGGGCACATAGCTGTAGGCGATAAGATCCTCGATGATCTCTTTAGCCGAGGTGATGGGGATAGCAAAGCCCATGCCCTCATATTCGGTGCTGGCGATCTTCTGGGAGTTGATGCCGATGACCTGACCGTATTGGTTGACGAGCATACCGCCGGAGTTGCCGGGGTTGATGGCTGCGGAGTGCTGAATGCACTTCATCGTGTAGCCTATCTCGCTGCTGACAGGTCTGTGGATGGCGGAGACGCTGCCCTCGGTGAAGGAGCCGAAGAATTCAACGCCGCCGGGGTTGCCTATGGCGTATACCGGGTCGCCGACGAGCAATGCGTCGGAGTCGCCGAATTCGGCAGCCTTGAGGCCCGTGACCTTTATCCTGAGCACGCCGATATCCGTCCTCTTGTCGAAGCCGACGATATCCGCGTCGTAGGTCTCGCCGTCATGGGTCTGCACCTTGACTTTAACGCCTGAGTCACTGATAACGTGGGCGCAGGTGATGATATAGGTGTAGGTGCCGCTGCTGTCCTCGCCCATGATGATGCCCGAGCCCTCGCCCGCAGCCGAATTCGACTTGCTCGAATAAACGACTATGCCGACGTTGCTCGCCTCGAGCTTTGCATAGATCTGAGTCGGGGTCAGAGCACCTTCGATATTTGTCTCGGTCGGGCTGACGGGGGAAGCGTTGATGTTGAGCTTTGCGTCCGCGTCGCTGTTGTCTTTTTCGGCCGAGATCTTGGTTTTGGAGTCCGAATCGCTGTCATAGCCGTGGCCGCGCTTCGCTATCTTGACCACCGACGCAACGCCCGCCACCATGGCGAATACGACCACGAGGGCAATGCAGGCGATGAACACCTTGATTCCCTTTTTGCCCTTGGGGGTCTGGAGGGGAGCCTTCGGCGGCTGATACTGCTGATAAGGCTGCTGATACTGTTGATAGGGCGGCTGCTGTTGCTGCTGCTGATAGCCGTACTGATACTGCTGCTGATTGTAGCCGTAATTCGGCTGACCGGCGTTATAGCCGCCGTGCTGCTGTTGCTGTGGCTCGACTCTCTCCGCCTCCACCTGGGGGGCGTCGTCCTCGGCGGGAGTCGATGCTTCGTTTGCCTGAGCCTGCTGCTCGTTCAGTTCGCTTTTCTCATTTTCTTCATTTTGCTCGAAGTCTTTTGAATAATCGTCACTCATAATATTGCCTCCTGTTGAGCGACCGTCCGTCCGGCAGGCACATTTGCCGGCGATCGCCTGATTACGATATTAAGTTTAGCTCTCGGTTGTTAATTCAGTTTGAACGACCGGTTAATTAAATTTCAAAAAAGTTGGTTTATTTTGTTAATTGAGGGGCAAAGTGAATATAAATTCGGCGAATTCGCCGGGCACGCTTCTTGCCGTTATCTGGCCGCCGTGCAGCTCGACCATCGTCTTGACGAGGTAAAGTCCCATGCCCGCGCCCTTGACGTCGTAGCTGCGGGATTTGTCGACCTTGTAGAAGCGCTCGAATATCTTGTCTATCTCCTCACTCGGGATGCCGCGGCCGCTGTTGCGGATCTTGACTATGACCTTCTCGGCGTCGGATTTTGACGAGACCTCGATATAGCCGCCGTCCTGAGTGAATTTGACCGCATTGTCGATAAGGTTATACACGACCTGATTTATCATGTCGCGGTCGGCGACGACCTCGTTGCTCTGCAGGGTGTCGAGCCCTCTTATCTCGATATGCTTGTTGTCAATGAGCTGCTCGAACCCGAGCAGAGTCTGGAATATCATCTCGGAGATATCGAATTTGACGGGCTTTAAGTCAAGCTCGCCCGCCTCCAGCTTGCTCATATTGAGCATACCCGTCACGAGCCTTGAGAGGCGCTTGACTTCGTCGGAGACTATTTGCAGATAGTGGCTCTGCTTGTCGGGGGAGATCGTGCCGTCAAGGATGCCGTCGATGAAGCCGCCTATCGTGGTCATCGGGGTCTTTAACTCATGCGACACGTTCGCAACGAAGCTGCGGCGTGACATTTCGAGCGTCGCCAGCGCCTGAGCCATTGTGTTGAAGGCGTCCGCCAGCTCGTCTATCTCGCTCTCGCCGAAGAGCTTGGAGCGTTTGACGGTTATCCTCTTTGAGAAGTCGCCGTTCGCATACTGAGTTGTTGCGGCGGACATCTCGCGCAGGGGTTTTGTCAGGCGGTAGGAGACGAAGTAGACGCAGATAAAGGCTATAATGAACGCAAAGAGCGAAGCGATAAAGAACATCTTGAATATGGCGGCGATATAGGGGGTGAGTCCGTTGACTATCGGCTGAGTGGAGAACACCGCGCCGACGGTCTGACCGTCCACCTGCAGGGGGACGCCGACGATGAAGTGGATATCGCCGAGCATACCGTTCATGTCGCCCGCCGTCGAATACTTCTGACCGCTGAGCACGCTCTTTAATATATCATCGGGAATCTGATACTTATTATGCACGATGCAGTTGCCTGTGTAGAGCGCCATGTCGGATTGCAGCACATCCTTGCAATAGGCAACGTGGCCGTCGAGACCGGTGATAAAGATATCGGCGTTGACGGCGTTGGAGGTCTGGAGCAGGGTGTTGCAGATAAGTATGACCGAGGCTCTGCCGCTCTGACCGAGGTAGTCGGATTGGAGCACGTCCCTTGCGTTGTCGGCAACATTGACGGTGTTCTCAGAGAGCAGCTCGAGCTTCTCATCCATCCAGAGCTTTGACACTAAAAGAAGCAGAGCTCCGCCGATAAAGACGAAGCTTGCTAGAATTATTGAAATCGTTATTACAAAATATTTGCGGAAAAGACCGGAATATCTTCTCTTTTTACTTGACACGGTAACACCTACTAACCGACTCAGTCCTTGGTCGCAAACTTGTAGCCGACGCTCCAAACGGTCTTGAGCTCCCATTTGTCGGAGACTCCCTCGAGCTTCGCTCTAAGGCGCTTGACATGGACGTCGACCGTCCTCGAATCGCCGTAGTAATCGAAGCCCCAGACCTCGTCAAGGAGCTGATCGCGGGTAAAGACCCTGTTGGGGTTGCTTGCAAGGTGATAGATGAGCTCCAGCTCTTTGGGCGGGGTGTCTATACGCTTGCCGTCAACTATCAGCTCGTAATTCGTCAGGTTGATGGTGAGCTTGTCATAGTGGACCTCCTTGACCGCCGTGTCCGCGCCCGCGCCGCTGCGGCGCAGGACTGCCTTGACCCTCGCCATAACTTCCTTGGCGTCAAAGGGCTTGACAACATAGTCGTCCGCGCCCAGCTCAAAGCCGAGCACCTTATCAAAGGTCTCGCCCTTGGCGGTGAGCATGATTATCGGCTTGTCGGAGAACTTCCTGACCTCGCGGCAGACCTGCCAGCCGTCGAGCACGGGAAGCATGATATCGAGCAGCATGAGGTTGGGCGATATCTCCTGGAAGAGCTTGACCGCGTCCGCTCCGTTATGAGCTATCGTTACCTCGTAGCCCTCTTTTTCAAGATAAAGGCGAAGTAATTCGCAAATGTTGTTGTCATCGTCAACGACGAGAATTTTTTCCGCTGCCATAGTGACCCTCCTCGCATTTTTGACTCCGAGGTCTCGGAATCGAGGTTACATCTTAAATTATACACTATTTTTTAACAATTCTGTGAATGAGGAAAAAATAATTTGTTACAAACTCACTTTCTGACCGAGAATTTGAACACCGTGGTGCTCCTGAAGCTCTCGCCCGCGTCGACGGTGCACTGCGGGAATTCGGGCATATTCGGAGTGTTGGGGTAGAACTGAGTCTCGAGGCAAAAGCCGGCATGCTTTATCAGCGGCTTGCCCTGCTTGCCGGGCTTTGTGCCGTCAAGGAAGTTGCCCGTGTAGAGCTGAACGCCGCAAAGGTCGGTGAACACCTCAAGCTGCCTGCCGCTCGACGGGTCGTATGCCGCCGCCGCGGGGCCGTCTCCCTCGCTCAGGCAGAAGTTGTGGTCATAGCCCCTGTCCTTGATGAGCTGCGGGTCGTCCTGAGCTATATCCCTGCCGATGAGCTTCGGCTGCCTGAAATCAAAGGCCGTGCCCTCGACGGGGCGTATCTCGCCGGTCGGGATGCTGCGCTCGTCGGTCGGGGTGAAGGCGTCGGCGTTTATCATCAGCTCGTGGCCGAGGATATCGCCCTCGCCCGCAAGGTTGAAATAAGCGTGATTTGTCATATTTATGACCGTCTTTTTATCGCTGACGGCGTAATAATCTATCTTCAGCGAGTTATCCTCAAAGAGGGTGAAGGTCACCTTGAAATCGACGTTGCCGGGGAAGCCCATAGCGCCGTCGGGGCTGTGATAGCTCATTTCGAGGCAGTTGTCGTCGGCGATGAGAGGCTTCCACACGGCGTGCGAAAGCTCGGCGCCGCCGTGGAGGCAGGTGACACCGTTTTCATTTTTCTCGACCTCATATTTAACGCCGTCTATTGTGAAGCTGCCGTTTGCGATGCGGTTTGCGTATCTGCCGACGGTCATGCCCTCGTAATCGGAGTATTTCTCGTGCCCCTCGACCGTGTCGAAGCCGACGAGCACATCTGCGAATTTGCCGTCCCTGTCGGGCACAAGGATGCTGTTTATCGTGGCGCCGTAGGTGATGATATCCACCGACGTTTCGCTCGAATTCCTGAGAGTGAATATATCGACCTGCCTGCCGTCGGCGGTAACGCCGAAAGAATTTCTGACTATCATTATTCCGTCCCTTTTCATTGTTAATTTTTATACATTAATATATCCGTCGCACGGAGATATCATTTGTTAAAGATATTTTATCATCAGAAAAAATTTTTGTCAATAAGTAAGACGGGCAAAACGTGGCATACTATCATCGGGCAGCAGCCCAAAGCAATTCCGCCCGAGCGGTGGGAGAAAGGATACAAAACATGGAAAAGAATAATCAGCAGCAGAACCAGCAGAACCAGCAGAATCAGCAGAATCAGCAGCAGAACAAGAAGCAGAATCAGCAGCAGAATAAGAAGAACAGAGAGAACTTCTGAGCATAACCGATCCTGCACAGGGGAGCGCACTTTTGTGCGCTCTTTTGCTTTTCCGGCTTCTTTCTGTTACATTCGTAACCGTTTTGTTACCGTTTTTCGCTTGATTTTGAAATATTAAAGTAATATAATATCGGGATAAGAAGGAAGGTGTTTTCATGGCAAAAAACAATGCCGTCGGCGCTGAATCCGACGATCTCGGCAAGGTCATCAAGAATCTGATAGACTTTGACGCAAAGCAGAGGGCCATCGTCTCCGACTCGCTCAAGAAGCGTGACGAGGAGAGAAAGGCGCTCGAGAATGCCAAGGATGAGATAAACGCAAAGCATATCAAGCTGGCGCAGGATCGCCTCGACGCACTCGAAAAAAGAGAGAATGAGAACGCCGAGCGCCTGATAAAGGCGGCGCAGGCCGCAGCTAAGAAAAACATTGCGGAGTTCGACCGCACGGCGGCGGAGAAGACCGAGCAGTGGATAGGGCAGATATATAGCCGTGTGTTGGAGGACTGACTGATATCCTCCGAGAAATCGAAGGGAGGCGGCTGAGATCAATAACAAAGCGTCAAATGCGGTCATGACGAGAGTCAGAGCGAAATACGGAAGCCGTCTGACCGTTAAGGATTATGAAGCGCTCACGGGGCTGTCGAGCCTCGGCGAGGCGGCGTCGTATCTGAGCGGCAACAGCAATTTTGCCGCCTATTTTGACGGCGCAGCGGGGCGCAGGGATATATCGAGAGCGGTCTTTGAGGGCGCGGTAAGGAGCGCTTTTTACGGCACGGCGAGGAAGCTGTGCAGCTCCGAGAGCGACGCGGGCGACCATATCTATCGCTATATCGCGCTTGGCCTTGAGAACGATTATGTGCTCGATTACATAATCAACCTGTCGCTCGGCACGCCCGAGAAGATGATATTGAAGCGTGTGCCGGAGCTCAGAACGGGCACAAAGCTCGACCTTGCGAAGCTCTTTAAGATCAAAGACCCCGCGGAGCTGGGCAGGTATCTGTCAAAGACAAAGTACGCGAAGCTCGTGCCCGCCCTGCCGAAGAATGCGGGCGAGAAATTCGACATCTCGCTTATCGAAACGGTGCTCAGCAAGATAAAATACAAGCTGGCGTTCGCGGAGATAGAGCGTTCCTACGGCGCGGAGACGGCGAAGGTGCTCGAGGAGAGCATCAAGACCCGCATCGAGCTGACGGATTTCCTGACCGTATACAGGGCAAAGAAATACTACGGCATGAGTGAGATGAGCCTGCGAACCGCCCTTGTGGGCTACCGCTGCGTGATGAATTCGGCGACATGGGAGCGGATAATCACCGCCAAGACCGCCGATCAGGCGCTGACGGAATTCAGCGCCTCGGGCTATGCGCCGAGGATAGAGCGGTTCGGCACGCACGACCTTGAGCTTTTTAAGGAGAAAGCGGCGGCGGTCAAGGATATCCGCCATATGCATTTCTCGACCGACCCGATAATCGTACTCGCCTCATATCTGAGGCTGTTTCAGGATGAGTGCGACAATCTGATAAAGATCGCCGAGGGCATCACCTATAAGCTGCCCCAGGACGAGATAATGGCTGACCTCATACTTTTGTGACACATAAAAGCATCATTACTATAAGGAGCGTGAACAAATGGCTGTTGAAAGGATCAGGCTTCTGACCATACTCGGCCCCTACGAGAGCCTCGACAGGGTCATACGGGTGTGTGCCCAGAGCGGCTGCTTCCAGCCCGAGAACGCCTCGGGCTTCATCGGCGATTCTGAGGGCTATTCCTACCTCAGCGAGGAGAATCCTTACTCGTTTTCGCTTATGAAGATCCGTGAGATATTCTCTCACTTCGGCAAGACCCCGAAGTACACAAAGGACTGCGACTCCGTCGACCTCGACGAGGCGAACAGAAAGATCGACGAGCTTTATGAGACGATAAAGACGATAAAGGATCACGACGGGCTTGTGGATGCCAAGATAGAGGAGACCAAGCGTTCAATTGAGATGCTCTCGCACTTTGAGCATCTTGATATCGACCTTGACGACGCCTTTAACTGCGATTACATAAGAGTCCGTTTCGGCAGGCTGCCCTTTGACGGCTTCGAGAAGCTGAAGCGATACAATAAGGATATCGGCTCGATATTCTACCCCGACTCGAGCGACGACGTTGGCTATTGGGGAATGTATGTCACCCCCGTTGCCAAGGCCGCCGAGGCGGACAGAGTCTATGCCTCTCTCTTCTTTGAGCGGCTGAGGCTGCCCACCTTCAACGGCACCCCGGCGCAGACCCTTGAGGAGCTGCGTAAGGAGCTTGCCCGCATGGAGGAGAGCAAGAAGAAGATAGACGACAGCGACGATATCTACTTTGAGGATAACATCGAGAATTTCGAGCTTTATTATTCAAAGATAAAGACCCTGAGCGACCTGTTTGATATCAGGAAATACGCCGCAAAGTATCACAGCAGCTTTTTCTTCGCCGGTTGGGTGCCGAGGAGCCGCTGCAAGGAGCTTGTGGCTCAGCTCTCGGAGATAGAGGAGGTCGAGGTCGAGGCGGCGCATCCCAAGGATGTCAAGAAGCTGACCCCGCCCACCAAGATGAAGAATTCGCCGCTCACAAGAGCGTTCAAATTCTTCACCGAGATATACGGCGTGCCGTCCTACAATGAGATCGACCCGACCCCGCTTGTGGCGGTCGTTTATACGCTGCTCTACGGCATCATGTTCGCCGATCTCGGCCAGGGCTTCGTGCTTGCGATAGTGGGCTTCCTGATGTATAAGCTAAAGGGAATGGGGCTGGGCAAGATCCTTATCCCCTGCGGCATCAGCGGCATGGTCTTCGGCACGATATTCGGCAGCGTGTTCGGCAATGAGGAGCTGCTCGACCCGCTTTATCACGCTATCGGCTTCGCAAGCAAGCCGATAGATATCATGTCCTCGGCGCTGAATTTCATCATCGGCGCGATAGTGATAGGCGTTGCGGTCATAATCATATCAATGCTCTTCAACGTCGCCTCAAGCATCAAAAAAAGGGATATCGGCTCGGCGCTCTTCAGCCACAACGGCCTGAGCGGCATCGCGCTCTATTCCTCGCTGATACTGCTGCTGGTCAATATGTTTATGAAGCTCGGGCTGAACACAAAGCTGCTTGCGATCTGCGGCATACTGATACCGATAGTGCTCATCTTCTTCAAAGAGCCGCTCGGCAGCCTTGTGAACGGCAGGAAGCCGGAGCACGAGAGCGTCTCGGACTTCATTATCGAGAATTTCTTCGAGCTGTTTGAAGTCATACTGAGCTATATGTCCAATACCCTGAGCTTCCTGCGTGTCGGCGCGTTCGTGCTTATCCACGCCTGCATGATGATGACCTTCTCCTCGCTCGCCGGCATAGTCGGCAGCGGAGTCGGCTCGGTCATCATAATGACCTTCGGCAACATCTTTGTCATTGCCCTTGAGGGTCTGCTGGTCGGCATTCAGGTATTGAGACTTAACTTCTACGAAATATTCAGTCGGTTCTATGACGGAGATGGTATACCTTTCAATCCCGTTAAAATCGGCGATGATAAATAATCAAACATAAAGGAGATTTTTGAAATGTCAGCTTTAACTATTGCTCTTTGCGTTATTCTCCCCCTTCTCGCCCTTGTGCTCGCAGTCGTTGCCGCAATACGCTGCATGGATAAGACCCACAGCGGCAAAAAGGCTTTCGGCAGGCATGTGCTCGTGCTCGCCCTTTCGCTCATCATCTGCTTCTCCTGCATGGCGGTCGCCTTTGCGGATAACAACGATGCAGCGGCCTCTCCCTCCGACGCGGTGGTTACCGATACGGAAGCTGCCAAGGCGGACGACAGCGGCGATTCCGACGGCGGCATCGCCCAGGGCCTGAGCTTCATCGGCGCGGCGCTTGCTATCGGCCTTGCAGCCATCGGCGCAGGTATCGCCCTTGCCTCCGGCGCACCGGCGGCTATCGGCGCGGTCGCAGAGGATCCCAAGTCCTTCGGTAAGGCAATGATCTTCGTCGCCCTCGGCGAAGCGGTCGCGATCTACGGCTTCATCATCGCGTTCCTGATGATCCTCCCGACCCTCCAATAAGCCATGAGATTTATGCTGATAAGCGACAGCCACGACGCCCTGACGGGTATGCGCCTCGCGGGAGTTGAGGGCGTGCTTGCCGAGACGGCGGAGCAGGCTGAAGCCGAAATTAAGAAATGCATCGAGGATGAGACGGTCGGGATAATCCTTATCACCGAGAGCCTTGCCTCGGCTTGCAGGCAGACTCTTGACGAGCTGAAGCTCGGCAGGAGCCGCCCGCTCGTGGTGACCGTGCCCGGCTCGAAGGACGATAAATGCTCCGACGATGTCATGCACTATGTCCACGAAGCTATAGGAATTAAGATCTAAGGCGGTGAGATAATGATCCAGCAAAGCAAGATAAACGGATTTATAAAGTCAATAACCGACGTTGCCGATGAAAAGAAGGCGAAGCTCGACGCCGAGACCCGGGATATCCTTGCCGGGGAGAGGAGGCAGTTGGAGCTTGCCGCCAAGAAATCGGCCGATGAATATTATCGGGTCAGATCCGCCCGTGTGAAGCTCGAAGCGGGTCGCCGTATCTCCGACACCTCCGCCGAGTACCGCAAGCAGGTCTTTGCCCGCAGGGGCGAGATCGAGCGGCAGGTGCTCTCGGGCGTTGCCGAGAGGCTGAAAAAATTCACCGAGAGCGGGGATTATGAAGCGTTCCTGCTCGGCAGCGCAAAGCGTATAGCCGCCGAGTTTGACGGCAGCTTCACGCTGCTCATGCGCCCGGAGGATATGAAGTATCAAGCGGCTCTGCTCGCCGAATTCCCGTCGGCAGAGGTCAAAGAGGATGCTTCGATCGCCATCGGCGGGCTTAAAGGGCGCAGCGACGGGCAGTCACTGCTCGTGGACGATACTCTCGACAGCCGCCTGAAGCAGCAGACCAAGTGGTTCGAGGAGAACTCGGGTCTGTATATCAGCATGGGGCTGTAAGGGGGAAAGGAGCGGATTATGTCCAACACGATTTTCGGTATAAACGGCCCTGTCGTCACCGTTGCCTCAAAGGATTTCTCCATGCAGGAGATGGTCTATGTCGGCAATGAGAGGCTGGTCGGCGAGGTCATCTCGATAGACGACGACCTGACCACCATCCAGGTCTATGAGGTCACGACGGGTTTGAAGCCGGGCGAGCCGGTGGTTGGCACGGGCAGCGCAATGTCCGTCACGCTCGGACCCGGTATAATCAAAAATATATACGACGGCATTCAGCGCCCGCTGCGTAAAATATCGGAGCAGAGCGGCTCATTCATCGCAAGGGGTTGCACGGCTGACGGCATCGACCCGGATACGCTCTGGGATGTCACCGTCACCGCCAAGGTCGGCGACACGCTCGGCGAGGGCGAGGTCTACGCCACCTGCCCCGAAACGCCGTCGATAATCCATAAAGTAATGGTGCCGCCCGGTGTGAGCGGCAAGGTCACCTATGCCGCCGAGAGCGGTCATTACACGGTGAATTCAAAGATAATCGAGCTTACCGATGAGAGCGGTAAAGTCCACACGCTCACTCTTTGCAGCAAGTGGCCGATAAGAACTCCCCGCCCGATATCAAAGCGCCTGCCCTGCACGGTGCCGCTGATAACGGGTCAGAGGGTCATTGACACCCTGCTCCCCGTCGCCAAGGGCGGCACGGCGGCTATCCCCGGCGGCTTCGGCACGGGCAAGACCATGACTCAGCACCAGCTCGCGAAGTGGTGCGACGCGGATATGATCATCTATGTCGGCTGCGGCGAGCGCGGCAACGAGATGACTCAGGTGCTCGACGAATTCGGCGAGCTTATTGACCCGAGGACGGGCAGGAAGCTGACCGACAGGACGGTGCTCATAGCAAACACCTCCAATATGCCCGTCGCGGCAAGAGAGGCTTCGATATACACGGGCATCACCCTTGCGGAGTATTACAGAGATATGGGCTACGCCGTTGCAATGATGGCGGACTCCACCTCCCGCTGGGCGGAGGCGCTCAGAGAGATATCCGGCAGGCTTGAGGAAATGCCCGCCGAGGAGGGCTTCCCCGCCTATCTGCCCTCGCGTCTCGCCGCTTTTTATGAGAGAGCGGGCAGGGTGCAGACCTTGGGCGGCAGCGAAGGCTCCGTCACGGTCATAGGCGCGGTCTCACCGCAAGGCTCGGATTTCTCCGAACCCGTCACTCAGAATACAAAGCGCTTCACCCGTGTGTTCTGGGCGCTCGACAAGTCGCTCGCCTACGCAAGGCATTACCCCGCCATCAACTGGACTGACAGCTACAGCGAATACGACACCGACCTTGCCGACTACTACAACGACAATGTTGATATGTCGTTTATGGAATACAGGCAGCAGCTGCTTTCACTCCTCCACGAGGAGAGCAAGCTAATGGAGATAGTCAAACTCATCGGTGCAGACGTGTTGCCCGACGATCAGAGGCTCGTTATCGACGTTGCCCGCGTGGTCAGGGTCGGCTTCCTCCAGCAGAACGCCTATCATCAGGACGACACCTATGTGCCGCTCGAGAAGCAGTTCCTGATGATGAAAACGATACTTCACCTCTATGAGAAGGGCAAGGCGCTCATAGCCGAGGGCAAGCCCGTCGGCGGCATATCCAAATCGGGGCTGCTCGAGAAGCTGATCAAGATGAAGTATGACATCCCCAACGACAGGCTTGATATGTTTGACGAATATATTGCCGAGATCGATTCGGTCATCGCCTCACTTTCGGCAAAATAAAAAGGGTTTTGATTTATGATTAAAGAATATATCGGACTTAACGAAATATCCGGCTCGCTCGTGGTGCTCGACGGCGTTAAGAACGCAGGCTACGAGGAGGTCGTTGAATTCAACGTCGCAAACGGCGAACGCCGCAGGGGCAGGATAATCAAGATCGACGGCGAGCGTGTAGTGGCGCAGGTCTTTGAGGGCACCAAGGGGCTTTCGCTGACCAACACCGCCACCGTGCCCACAGGCAGGCCGATGGAGCTGGCGCTCTCGGGCGAGATGCTCGGCAGGGTGTTCGACGGCACGGGCAGACCCATCGACGGCTTCGGCGAGATTTACCCCGAGAAGACCGCCGACATCAACGGCTCGGCGATAAACCCCGTCTCGAGGATATACCCGAGGAACTACATATGCACCGGCATATCGTCGATAGACGCCCTCTCGACCCTCATCAGGGGTCAGAAGCTGCCGATATTCTCGGGCTACGGCATGAAGCATAACGAGCTTGCGGTGCAGATAGTCCGCCAGGCAAAGATAACAGGCGCCTCCGAGAAGAATTTCGCGGTCGTTTTCGCCGCAATGGGCGTCAAGAACGACGTCGCTGATTTCTTCCGCCGCTCATTTGAGGAGTCGGGCGTGCTCTCAAGGGTCGTGATGTTTCTCAATCTCTCGGATGACCCGATAATCGAGAGGACGATAACGCCCCTCTGCGCCCTTACGGCGGCGGAGTATCTGGCGTTTGAGAAGAATATGCATATCCTCGTCGTCATGACGGATATGTCGTCCTACTGCGAGGCGCTGCGTGAATTCAGCTCCTCCAAGGGCGAGATTCCGGGCAGGAAGGGCTACCCGGGCTACCTTTACTCCACCCTTGCCTCGCTCTATGAGCGGGCGGGCATGATAAAGGGCTGCGAGGGCTCGGTCACTCAGATACCTATCCTCACCATGCCCAACGACGATATTACCCACCCCGTGCCCGACCTTACGGGCTATATCACCGAGGGGCAGATAGTCCTCGACCGTGCGCTTGACGGCGAGGGCATCTATCCGCCAGTCAGTGTGCTGCCCAGCCTTTCGAGGCTGATGAAGGACGGCATCGGCGAGGGCTTCACGAGGGAGGATCACCCCGCCCTCGCAAACCAGCTTTTCGCCGCCTACGCCAAGGTGCAGGACGCCGTTTCACTCGCGTCCGTCATCGGCGAGGATGAGCTGTCCGAGACCGACAAGCTCTATCTTAAATTCGGCAGGGAATTCGAGAACCGCTTCCTGCGCCAGGGTATGAACGAGAATCGCTCGATAGACGAAACTCTCGACCTCGGCTGGGAGATGTTGAGGATACTGCCCGAGAGCGAGCTTGACAGGGTCAGCAGCGACCTCATCGAGAAGTACTATAAAAAGAAAGACTAAGGAGTCTGAGCATGGCTGCCAGGGTGTCGCCCACTAAGGGCAATTTGATGAAAATTAAAAAATCCCTTGAGCTTGCAAAGGTCGGCTACGACCTGCTTGACCGCAAGAGAAATATCCTCATCCGTGAGACGATGGGGCTTATCGACAGCGCCGCCGATATCCGCAGCAGGATAGCCGAGAGCTACCGCGTCGCTTATCAGGCGCTCGAGGAGGCCAATATGAGCATGGGTATCGTGGACGAATTCGCCGCCTTTGTGCCCGTGGAGAACGGCCTCACGATATCCTCACGCAGCGTTATGGGCGTTGAGATACCGACCGTTTCGCTCGACCCCGTGCCGACGGATAACTATTTCGGCTTCCGCAGGACTACGGCGAAGCTCGACGAGGCATACCGCCGCTTCAACGAGGTAAAGCAGCTCACGGCGGAGCTTGCCCAGACCGAGAACAGCGTCTATCGCCTCGCAACGGGCATCAAAAAGGCTCAGAAGCGGGCAAACGCGCTGAAGAATATCATCATCCCCCGCTTTGAGGAGCAGGTCAAGACGATAACCGCCGCCCTCGACGAGAAGGACAGAGAGGAATTCTCGCGCCTGAAGGTCATCAAGAGCTTTATCGACGAGGACTGAGTGCGCTTATAATGTTATATTGTAATTAATTTTAAGCCCTGTGCGGTCAAAGGCCGTGCGGGGCTTCGCTTTATCGTGTCGGAGGGGCGTTTTTTCGAGCGGCGAATTCTATATAAAAACGCAAAAAATCGAGCCGTTTTGTCCGACTTTATCCGCTGAACTATTGCACATTTTACCCGTCGGCGCTATAATATTTGGGTGCGAAAAAGTTTTTTTGGAATTTTTTAAAATTTTTTTCAGAATTTTGTCCTCATTTTGCCGTTCTCATGTGTTGTATATAATGAGAGGATAAAACAAAGCGTTACGGGACGGCAATAAATTCACCAATGCCTCAGGGCGGGCGGAGCGGTCTCACTCTTTCCCGCTTCACCGCCTGCCCCGGGTTTTATAACGTCACATTTTGCAAAACAAAATGTACGGTCTGTGCGCAGCGTGCCCGAGAGAAGCCAAACTCTCGGGCACACTCGCAACACTGAGACAAACCGGCTCAGGACGCATCGGGGCACATTTCGGTCTCTCATAACGGATCTTGGCTCGATCTGTTAGATCACTCCCGAAGAATGTGCCCCGTATGTTGTATTTTGCTTTTTATCTGCTCCGCTTGCCTCGGCGTACGTCGCCCCGCAAACGGAATGAGGAGTTTTTGAATAAAAAATCGGCAGGCTTTTTTGCCTGCCGATTTTTGTTGTATTTTCAGCCTCAGCCGAGGTCGGGCTCGCCGTCAAGGATAACGCTCGCCTCGTCGAAGCCTTCAAGCTCGAGCACTATAAGCTCGTTTTTGCCCTTTTTGAGGAACGGGGCGGGCAGATAGGCGGAGCGCTGCGGGCCGACCTCCCAATATCTCGAGAGCGCACGGCCGTTAATGAATATCATGCCCTTTTTGAAGCCGGGGAGCTTAACAAAGGTGTCGCAGCATTCGTCAATGTCGATCTCGGCTCTGAGCAGCAGCGGGGTCGAGTCAAAGACGGGCTTCTGCTCGATGAAATCGACGGCGGAGAGATCGTCCAGCGGCAGCGGATAGGTCTGCCAATGATAGATGAAGTTCCAGCCGAAGCCGATGCCCTCGGTCACACCCTTGGGATCTTTGAGATATGCGCCGTAATTGACCCTGCCCATATTCTCGACCAGCACAGAGAGTGTCGCGCCCTCGGCGGGGATATCGGTCGCAACGGCAGGCTCCCTGTCGTTGCGGTACTGAACGCCGAGCAGCTCGTCATTCTTATAGATATAGGCTCTGTCGCGGGGCTCCTGAATGCGGACGTTCTGAGTCTCCCTCGGTCCTCTTACCTCGGTGCGGTAGAGGATGAAGCCGTAGCCCTGCCCGAGCTTCTCCATCGGCAGGGGGCAGACCGTCTCAACGGGGGCGGAGAGCTTGTCAAGGCAGTCAAAGAGGCGGCGGCAGGCGGTGAATTCAAACTTGCCGTATTTCTTTTTCTTAACGGCTGCGGGCAGCTCGATATCGGGTATCGGGGCGTATTTGGATATCACTTCACGGAAGCGGAAGTATTTATCGGTCAGGTCGCCGAATTCGTTGACGGGGGCGTCGTCGTCATAGCTCGAGACGGTAGGCTCATATTTGTCAAAGCAGTTTGCGCCGTTCATGAAGCCGAAATTCGTACCGCCGTGGAACATATATGCCGACACATTCCCGCCGTGAGCGAGGATATCGTCGAGGCTCGCCGCCGCGTCGTCGCCGGAGCGGTGGTGGTGCTCCTCCGTCCAGTGGTCAAACCAGCCGTTCCAGAATTCGGTGCACATCAGCGGGCCGTCGGGCTGATATTCACGCAGGGCGGCGAACTGCTCCTCGGCTCTCGAGCCGAAGTTTGCGGTCTTGAATATCTCGGGCACGGTGCCGCCGGTGAGCATCTGTTTATTCGTGCCGTCGGAGGTGAAGAGGGGCACGTTTATCCCTCGTCTGCGATGCCCGTCGGCGAGGTAACGGATGTATTCGCTGTCGTCGCCGTAGCTGCCGTATTCATTCTCGACCTGCACGAGTATCACGTTGCCGCCCTCGGTTATCTGATGAGCGGCGATGCGGGGGATGAGCGAGTCAAAAAAGCGGTCGACGGCGGCGATATAGCCGGCGTCCATGCAGCGCAGACGGATGCCGTCATTTTTGAGCAGCCACCAGGGCAGCCCGCCGAACTCCCACTCGGAGCAGATGTAGGGGCCGGGGCGCACGATGGCATAAAGCCCAAGCTCCGCAGCCGTCGCGAGGAAATCCTCGATATCCAGCATATCCGAGTAGTTGAATTCGCCCTCCCTCGGCTCGTGCATATTCCATGCGACATAGGTCTCGACGGTGTTGAAGCCGCAGGCCTTGAGCTTGATGAGGCGGTCGCGCCAGTATTCGCGGGGCACTCTGAAATAGTGGATAGCGCCCGATATAACTCTGAAAGGCTCGCCGCCGAGGCGGAAGCCGTCCTTTTCGACAGTGAAAGTTTTCATATTGACCTCCGTAGTGTTATTACTCGTCCCAGTCATCGTCCCGCTCATAGGGGAATTCGCTGAAAACCTCTATCTTTTTGCCCCTCATCCAGAGACCGACGTTGACCTTGAGGGTGAAGCCGCAGCCGTTATCGGTGCGCCACTCGTGCATGGGCAGCTCGGGGATGCCGTAGGCGGCGAGCAGAGCCATGATAACTCCGCCGTGGGTGATGATGGCGGCGTCGGTCGTGCCGGTCTTCATCAGACCCTCGAGTATCTTTTCAAACGAGCCGCAGACACGCTTTGCAAAGGCGGCGTTGCTCTCGCCGAAGGGCGGGTCGGCCTCGCCCGCGAGCCATTTGGGGAATACGGGGCTTTTTTTCAGCTCCTCGGCGGTCTTATTCTCAAATTCGCCGAAGTCATACTCTATCAGCCCGTCGATGGCGATCGCCTTATTCTCGGGGTAGAGGATTGCCGCGGTCTCTGTGCATCTTGAGAGCGGGCTTGTGAATACGGCGCTGACGGGGGGATAGACCAGCTCATCTTTAAGACGAATGAGCTGCTGCCTGCCCTCCTCGCTCAGGGGGACGTCGGTGTGGCCGATGTATCTGCCCTCGCCGCCCTCGTCGGTCATGCCGTGTCTTATCAGGTAGACGGTGTAGCTTTTCATTTTTCCTCCAAAAAAACGGGTGAAATTTTAGATATTCTGCGAATATACAAATTGTATTAAATTCTGTATAATTTAGGTTGTATTTATAACGAATAGTCAATCGACAGGAGTTGATAATATGGAAAAGAGCTTCCCCGTGATACTCAGTGAGCTTCGCAAGGAGCGGGGCCTGAGCCAAAAGGATGCCGCGGCGGGTCTCGGTATCTCGCAGGCGCTGCTGTCGCACTATGAGAAGGGGATAAGGGAGTGCGGCCACAGCTTCCTGATAAAGGCGGCCGATTATTACGGCGTCACCTGCGATTATCTGCTCGGCAGGAGCGCCGACCGCACGGGCAGCAGCAGGCTCTCGCTGCTCATGGAGAAAAGCGTCGATGACGAAAAAGCCGGCAGCGGCACTATGCTCAAGGCTGCGCTGATGCTCCGCGACCACCTCTCCGGCGGCACGAGGGATTACGGCTTCGACTTTGACAGGCTGATAATCCTTGAAGCCTACCGCATCATACTTCTTGAGGCGGAGGCGGGCAGGCTGCCCAAAAATTGGGCGGGCAGAGCCTATTCGGACGGCGAGCTTTATTGCAACCCGCTGTTTTTGGAGCTTATCTCGCAGACCCTCGACGAATGCATCAAGCCGACCAAGGCGAAGCGCCCCGCGGAGGAAACTCCCCCGCCGAAGCCGCTCGAAACGCTGGTCAAGGCTGCGGAGCAGCTAATCTTTAAGCACATGGCGGAGTATACGCCGCCGATACCGTATGAATTTGTAAAATAAAGAGGGACTGTACCTTGAGACAGTCCCTCTTTATTGTTATATCAAAGCGACTGATAGAGCTTGATGTATTCTCTTGCGGAGCGTCCCCAGCTGTTGTCGCATTTGAGGGCTCTGGTGACGAGAGTGCTCCAGTGCTTCTTGTCATAATAAGCTGCGAGGGCGCGGTGGATCGCGTCGAGCATATCGTATGCGTCGTAGCTCTTAAAGGTGAAGCCGTTGCCCTGGCCGTCGCCGCTGTCGGTGATGGTATCCTTGAGGCCGCCGGTCTCCCTGACAATGGGGATCGAGCCGTAGCGCAGCGCCACCATCTGTGACAGGCCGCAGGGTTCGCTCTTGGACGGCATGAGGAACATATCGCTGCCGGCGTAGATCTTCCTCGCCATGTCGGGTATGAAGCCGAGGCGCACGCCGACCTTGCCGGGGAACGCCGCCGCAAGCTCCTTGAAGAAGGATTCATACTCCCAATCGCCTGAGCCGAGCAAAACGAGCTGCATATCGGTCGAGGCGACGAGATCCCACATGACCCTCTTTATCAGGTCGAAGCCCTTGTGGGCGACGAGGCGGGAGACGATGCCGATGAGCGGGGTATCCGCGTTGACGGGCAGGCCGAAAAGCTCCTGTAAGGCGGCTTTGTCCTTGGCCTTGTTCTCGGGCGATTTTGCGGAGAAATTATAGAAGATATCCTTATCCGTTTCGGGGTCGTAGCTCTTGGTGTCAATGCCGTTGAGTATGCCGCTGAGCTTGTAGCTGCGCTCGAGCAGGATGGGGTGAAGCCCGTGGCTGAACCAGGGGTCGAGTATCTCGCCGGCGTAGGTGTTGCTGACGGTGGTCACTCTGTCGGCGCATTCGATGCCGCCCTTCATCAGATTGATGCAGTCGCCGAATTCAACGAGGGAGGCGTGCTCCTCGCCGAGGCCGAAAACATCGCCGAGGATATCCTTGCCGTAGATGCCCTGATACTGGATATTGTGAATTGTGAAAATAGTCTTTATGCCTGCGTAGCCCTCACGGTTGGCGTACATGGTGGAGTAATAGACCGGCACGAGAGCCGACTGCCAATCGTTGCAGTGGATGATGTCGGGCTTGAAGTCGAGGTAGGGCAGCGCTTCGAGCACGGCTCTTGAGAAGAAAGCGAATCTCTCACCGTCGTCATAGTGGCCGTAGAGTGTGTCACGCTTGAAATAATACTCATTGTCGAGCAGATAATAGGTGACACCGTTGTATTTGGTCTCGAATATGCCGCAATACTGCCTGCGCCATGATACGGGCACCATGATGCTGGTGATAAAGCGCATGGAGGCTCTCTGGTCGGCTGTCACGCAGCCGTAGAGAGGCATAATGACTCTGCACGGGGTCCTGCGCCTTGTCAGAGCGCCGGGCAACGAGCCGGCAACATCCGCTAACCCGCCGCTTGCGGCAAAGGGCAGCGCCTCGCTTGAAACATAAAGAACTTTCATTTTGTGTCTTCCTTTCGTTGCGTTCATTATTCAAAAATAACCGTAGTATAATATGTATCCATATATTTGACAACGCCCACGCCGACGGAGCTGACGCTCTCGCTCATTATACTGCCGCCTGCGGAGGCCGACACATCGCCGTAGAGAGCCTTGCCGCCGTAGGAGGTCTTGAATTCATAAACCGTGCCGGAGACGCTGTAGTCGCCGAACATATCGGGGCGGGCGACCGACTTGCTCCTCGCTCTAGCCATGCCCTTGAGCTTGGTGGAGTCGCTCAGCGGAGCCAATCCTGCAGCCTCACGGTCGGAGTTTATCGCCGAGACGATGGACTGAGCAAGCGCATCGTCGCGCACAAGGCCGCCGTTAAGGTTGATATCGGGTCTGCCGTCCTCGGTCACCGTGCCCGGCTCAACGCTTTCGCTCCAGATATCGGGCTTCTCGGTGCGGGGCGGGTCAAGGGTCACGACCTCGGTTATGACGTTGCCGTCCCTATCCTTCCTCGGCCTGTGGAGCACGGGGTCGGTCACGACCCGATACTCGGTGCGCTGCACATATTTGGTGGTCGTCTCCTCAAGGACGGTGCTGTCCGCGGGGACGGTGTACCTCACCACCTTGGTGACGGGCTGGCCGTTCTCGTCGAGCACGCGGTTGCCCTCGGCGTCCGTCTCATACTCGACCTCGGTCACTTCAACATAAGCGACGGTCGAGGAGCGAGCGGTAGTCTTTTTGGTCGGGTAGATGTGATTTGAGGAGATCTTGGGTCTCGCGTAGCGGGAGAAAACGGTGTAATATGTCACCTCGCCGTTCTCCTGCGTTTCGCTCGCAATGACCACGGCGGTGTCGATGACCGTCTCCTCGGCGGTCGTTTTTTCGCTGCTGTTGAATACCCCCGTCTTAACGAGGATGACGACGAGCAGCAGGATCAGCGCCAGAGCAACCACAACGCCGGTCAGAATATTCTGCAATTGTTTTTTGTCTTTCAGAGCCATAGGAAATCCCACTTTCTCAGATAACTATGCCTTTGCCGATATAAACGGGGAAGGTGGGCGCGCCGCAGAGAGTCCTGCCGGATTTGACGACCACGGATTTATCCGTGATAACGCTCTCGACCTTGGCGCCCTCGCCGATATATGAGCTTTGCATAACGATGGAGTCCCTCACCACAGCGCCCTTGGCGACGGTAACGCCGCGGAAGAGAATGCTGTTCTCCACCGTGCCGTCAATGCGGCAGCCGTCGGCGATGAGTGAATTTGAGACGTCGGCGCCGATACCGTAGATGGCGGGTATCTGATCCCTGACCTTGGTGAATACGGGCCTGTCGGGGGTGAAGAGCGCCTTTCTGTTTTCGGATTTGAGCAGCTCGAGGCTGATGTCATAGTAGCTTCTCAGGGATTCGAGCACCCTTACGAAGCCCTTCTGCTCATAGGCATGGACGTTGAGCAGGCTTATATTGCGGGGCAGGATGGATTCAAAATCATCCCTGCCGCTTGTCCTTGATTCGTGGAGGAAGCGCTCGAGCAGGGTGCGCCTTATCAGCATTATCTTCAGCGAATAATTCACGCTGCTGCTGTAGCAATCGACCAGAGTCTCGCCCGTGACCTTGCCGTTCTTATCGATTAAGAATTCGGTGGAATTCTTGACTCTCGGGGGCAGGCCCTTGGCGTAGGCGACGGTGATATCCGCATTGTTGGCGATGTGCTCGGCGAGCATATCCTCATAATCTATCGAGCAGACGACGTTGCAGTCGGTGAGCAGGACGAATTCCTTATCGGAGCGGCTGATATAATCAATGCTGCCGTAAAGGGCGTCGAGCTTGCCTCTGAACATACCGGATTCGGGGGTGTTGAACGGGGGCAGCAGGGTCATGCCCTCCCTCTTGCGGGAGAGATCCCACGGCTTGCCCGTGCCGAGATGATCCATCAGCGAGCGGTAATTGCTCTTGGTGATGACGCCGACCTTGGTGATGCCTGCGTCGACCATGTTTGAGAGCGGGAAATCTATCAGGCGATAGCGGCCCGCAAACGGGACTGAGCCCATAGTCCTCAGAGCTGTAAGCTCGGGGAGCACTTCATCGTAAGCGTTGGAAAAAATTATGCCGAGTACGTTATTTGCCGCCATTATTCCGCACCTCCTACGTCGCTGTCGGCCATCACTTTAGGCTCGACCTTTGCGCCCTTGCCGATATGGACGCCGCTGCCTATGACGGTAACGCCCCAATCCTTGATATCGGCCATATTCTCCGGCTTCTCGCCGACCTGAGCGCCCTCGTCTATCACGGCGTTCTCCGCCACTATCGAGTAGCGCACCTTCGCACCCTTTTTGACCACCGTGCCGGGCATTACGATCGAATAAGTGACCTCTGCGCCCTCCTCGACGGTGACGTTCGCAAATAGCACGGAGTAATCAATTTCGCCGTCTATCTCGCAGCCCTCGGTTATCATCGAATTCTCGACCTTCGCCTCTGAGCCGATATAATGCGGCGCTGCGGCGGGCGAGCGGGAGTATATCTTCCAGCTGTCGTCGTCAAGGTCGAGGTCGACCTTCGGATTGAGCAGGTCGAGGTTTGCGTCCCAGAGGCTGTCTATAGTGCCGACGTCCTTCCAATAGCCGTCGAACTGATAGGCAAAGAGCCTCTCGCCGTTATTGTGCATCGCGGGGATAAGGTCGTGGCCGAAGTCGTTGCTTGAATTCGGGTTTGCCTCGTCCTCGACAAGATATTTCTTCAGCTTCTTCCAGCTGAATACATAAACGCCCATGGAGGCTTTGTTGCTCCTCGGGTTCTTCGGCTTCTCCTCAAATTCCTTGATGGAGCCGTCGTCGTTGACTATCATCAGGCCGAAGCGGCTCGCCTCCTCCCACGGCACCTCGAGCATTGCAATGGTGCAGGCGGCGTCCTGCTTCTTGTGATAATCTATCATCTTGGAGTAATCCATCTTGTAGATGTGGTCGCCCGAGAGCACGAGCACATATTCGGGGTCATATCTCTCGATGAAGTTGATATTCTGATAGATGGCGTTCGCCGTGCCCTTATACCACTCGGTGCCCTTTATCTGCTGATAGGGGGAGAGGATGTGGACTCCGCCGTTTGCGCGGTCGAGATCCCAGGGCTGGCCGTTGCCGATGTAGTCGTTCAGCTCAAGCGGCTGATACTGTGTGAGCACGCCGACGGTGTAGATGCCGGAGTTGACGCAGTTGGAAAGAGGAAAGTCGATTATGCGGTATTTGCCGCCGTAGGGAACGGCGGGTTTAGCTATTTTTTTGGTAAGTATACCCAGGCGGCTGCCCTGGCCGCCCGCAAGAAGCATCGCTATGCATTCGGGTTTGATTGCCATACAAATTCCTCCTTATTTATCTTTTTTGCGGGAAGTATTCTTTATATACATACAGCTCAATCCCTCGATATCGAGTTCAATACTGTATTCGTATCCGTGCATCGGTTTTTTCTTCGCCCTGACCGAGCCGACGGTGCTCTCGCCCTTGCCGCCGAATTCCGGCAGAGCCGAGCTGAACACCACTCTGTAGGTGCCGGGCTTCGGCACGCCTATGCGGTATTTCTGCCTTGTCACGCTCGTAAAATTGCAAAGGTCGATAAGCTCGTTCTGTGTTATCTCTCTGCCACGCTGTGAGATCAGATATTCAAGAAGCGAGATCATCTTCGAACCTCTGTACTCATTTTCGCACAGACGCTTGTCACGGTATGATATTGAAAACTGACCGAACATAGTAATATGTATCTTATTCGGCATTTTTTCACCTCCCTGTTTTTTCTTTCGTCTTAACGTATGCTTTAATGAAATTTCACGCTAAAGCGTGAAAATAATTTAAGCAAAATTCAAATTTTCTGATTGATGTTATGCAACAAGCGTTGCACCGTTGGCGATTTGTGTAAATATGATGCTATATTCTGTAAATCAGGCTTACAAAAATAACTAATATCGTGTAAAAATGCACAATTTGCTTAACAAAATGTTGAATCAACTATCGTATAAGTAGAAATGTGACGGCGATTCCGTCTGCTGTTCGCAATGTAACCGAAATGTAACCACGATGTGGCATAATATGCTCGTAAGGTTGAGATGTAGATTTG
>OGXX01000504.1_pt1 | contig 43193 bp, 42 predicted proteins | sample 1576301 | NCBI WGS metagenome assembly OGXX01 (sample SAMEA3541469, study PRJEB24748) | human gut metagenome | biome: human gut; feature: human-associated habitat; material: faeces | place: China | collected 2012
CACAATGCTTGTCGCGGCAGCCGCGGTGCTTGTTGTGGCATTGGTGCTTCTGCTGTATTTCTATCGGCGCAAGAACCGGTTGTACCGCTCTATTCTTTCACGCGCCATAAACCAGTCCACTGGCCATTCATTCTCAGAGGTAGTGAACCAGTACCGTATCAGGCTGGCGATTCAGCTTATTTCCGATACCGGTTCCAACCCATTGCTGAAGAACATAGCATCGTCGGTGGGCTTCAAATCACGGAGCGCTTTCTACACCGCTTTCCGCAACATCACGGGTATGACTCCGGCACAATACCGTGACAAAGCGTCGGAAGGGTAAATTTCTTGTACGGTTTCGCATATTTTTACGCATCGGGACATGTTTGATTTTCCTGAAAAATACGGTGACTTTATATTTGCCTCATGATTTCGTGGCGCCTAGGGGATATGTACTCCGCGTCCATGATCCAAACAAAAAGTCTAACTAAATCCCTAACTGTTTTATGAAGAAATTTACCCTTATCGTCACGGGGCTTGCTCTGGCAGCTTCGGCAATGGCCCAGAGTTTTTCGGCCGATGGCGTGAAGTACTCAGTGATCGAAGGCTCACAGAATGTCAGGATTGACGGTGTGGCATCATATCAGGTCACGCAGCTCACAGTGCCGCCGTCGGTGGAATATGAAGGCACAGACTACAATGTGACCGAAGTAGGAATATGTGCATTTTCTGGCTGCAACCGCCTTTCCGAACTTATCTTGCCGCAAAGCATAACCACATTGGAACGCAACTGTTTTTCCGGCACCGGGTTGACCTCCATGACCATCCCTTCAAACGTGACTGAAATTCCCTCAAAAATCTCTCTTTATGTGAACCGATGTAAAAAGTAAACATACTCTAAATCTCTGCCCGGAGTGTTCAGCCGGTTTGGCGTCGTGCTCGTATTTATGCCGTCCATTCCTAAAACAGTCTTGCTACTTCACGAGCAATTTTCTGCCGTTGAGAAAGAGGAGCGTGTCGGTGATGACGCTGATGTAGTTCTCCCCTGCCTGCAATTCTATCTCGCGCGATGTGCCGTTGAGCATAGAGATTGTGACGCTGCGATTCCTGTCGGAGGAGATGCGCAGCATTCCGTCTGCACAACTCATCGTAAGCCCTTCCTCAGGTGTTGTCAATGAAATACCTGAAATTTCGCCGGTCGGTCCTGAAAAATTGTAGACGGAATTGTTTACAAATTCCAGATCGGCAGTCTGTTTTATTCCGGAGGCTGTGATATCGTTGAAAATAATGTTGGTCGGTGACGTATCATGTTCGAATGAGTATTCCCAAGCCGGCTTCCCTTCATAAGATATTGGAGTCATCTCAGCGCCTGGCCATGTACCTGTCTGGGTAATGCCTCCTCCCCAGGTAAATACGTACACGGGACTCCAGCTGACGTCAGGATCGCAGAATATCACATGAAACTTTTTCTTCTCGGGAGTAAACGGCTCATATGGATGATTCCCCTTGTCGAGCATAAACTGCAGAGGGATGTTAACACGCTCTGACCAATATCTTTCATTATGGTCAGCGCCTTCTGCTATGTATGAGAGAAGGCTGCCCGCTTCTTTGTCATAGCCCTTCGACGCGACGATCTGCAATGCCTTCTCGTTCCATACCGGATATGAACTGTCGAGTCCGACAGTGCCGTGATCGAAATAAAGCTTATGAGTTTCAGCCGAGGGGAGATTGTCATTCATGTAGTCGAGCATGGCATTGGGAAAAATCGTGCTGTTGTAATCGAAATTTCCGATCCAGTGGGTTGAGATGCATGCGGCTCCACCATATACCTCCGGATATTCGCAGATTGCATAAAGGGAGGCGAGACCTCCCATGCTCGAGCCCATGATGAATGTGTTATCCCTGTCGGGATATGTGTTAAACTCTGTATCAATCGCCCTCTTGAGATCATTGGCGAGGAAGGATATGTAGGCATCACTGTGCGACTCGCCTCCGATGATCGGCTTAATACCGGAAGCATTAAGCTTATCCGCGGGGATATAGTCGGTGATTACTTTCTGGCAGAGATAGTCGGAACTGCGGAGATTTTCGCGGTTGTGCACGCCCACGATAATCGGAGTCTGAAATTCCTCCCACTGCGACAATCGCGACAATGCATTGTCAATCTCCCAGGATACACCGCCATAGCTGATTGCGGGATCGAAGAGATTCTGCCCGTCGTGCATATATACCACCGGATATCTTTTACCGTCGGCGGGATCATACCCCTCCGGAAGAAGCACATCCACGAGATAATCGGCGTTGAGCTGTGAGCAATGAGCCTTATATCTTTTTGTCGTGCCCCATGTGCATGCCGGCGTGAAATCTGTCTGCTCGGCGAGAATCTGCCGCTGGTCGAAACTTTCTGCGTATGTATATCCGGATAAGGCGCATAGAAGCGCCGGAGCTAATAATTGTTTCATAAAATTGTATCTTAGACCCTTATCAAGCGTCACTGCATTATTTGATCTGAATTTTGGCAGGAGGCACTCCTTCGATTTTATAGAAAACTACCACGGTAGCAAATTCGGCATCTTCAGAGGCATTGCGCACATCGCGCCCTCCGAGGAAAACTTCCGGATCTCTCCCCTCTCTGAAAGCCCGGGGGATCAAAGAGGACTCGGGAAGTTCTGCTTCGGCAACCTGAATGTCGTGCGCAAAGAATGCGATTCTTTCACCATCTGCGGTCATCTCCATGCGGTCGCCGGGCACCAGACGCGAGAATGGCGCGACCCTCTTGTACCCCTTTACAAATATGTTGAAAAGTTCCGCCGTACAGTCGGCATGGGCAGCCAGAACTCTCTGCACATTCGAAACATACGGCTCGGACTTCTGACCCGCTGTATGGCGACGTTTCTTCGGCGTCTTGAACAGGTTCAAGACACCGGCGATTAAGAGCGCAAACACGGAAGAACCGGGTGAATAGTATCTGAAAGGCATAATATAATTCGTTTGTTTTGCAAATATACTAAATTATTCGACGATAAGACAAAGAAGCCACAAATTAATCGCATCTCTCCTACCTCACCCCCGAGAGTATTAAGAGCGCGTTCCAACAAGAAGAATCACCTAAGAACAGACACCGAGGTTGCGCATGCATCTGAACTCCGTACCTGTCCCTGAAATTTCCCGCTCGGCTTTTGAGGGATGTTCCAAGTTGGAATCTGTCGTTCTTCCCGAGGGATTCACAAAGATTGGGGTAAGTGCTTTCTATGATTGCGACAAACTTACAACCATGCCTATTCCGGCCACAGTGAAGCAGATCGGTAATGCCGCATTCGGAGGATGCACCGCGTTGACGGAGGTCGATTTTCTCGGCACGGTGATAGATTGGATGCAGATTGAATTTGCCGATGAGGGTGCAAACCCATGCTCCAACGGAGCTGCGCTGAAATGTAAAGGCCGCGAGGTAGTTGCAATAAATGTTATGCCTAAAGTCGGGAAACTGAGGCCATATGCCTTTTCAGGCTGTACAAGCCTCGTTTCGGTGGATATCATGGACGGTATAACGGAAATCGGCACCAAGGCTTTTTCCAACTGTACGTCATTGGAAAGCATCACTTTTCCTGACCAGGGGCTGACATCTATCAGCGAATGGGCATTCCAGGGGTGTGAGACGCTGAAGAAAGTAATGGTTCCTTCGGTTGAGATGTTCCTCTCCGTTGAAATGGGCGGTCTTTATGCCAATCCGCTTACTTATGGCGCATCGCTGATAGTCAGGGATGGCGGTTCATATTCCACGCCTCTTGCCGACCTTGTCATACCTGCGGCAATAACTGAAATCGGCCAGTATGCCTTCATAGGCTGTGGCTCGCTGAAAACCGTTACACTTCATGACGGTGTCACAGCCGTAGGGGCTTCTGCCTTTCAGGGATGCAAGGCACTTGAATCCGTCACATTCCCCGCAGTGTCAGGCATAGGCATGGCGGCTTTCAGTTCATGTGCGGCCCTTAAATCGGTAGTGCTTCCTGAAACTGTAGTTGAATTAGGCGAACAGGCATTTATGGACTGTCAGTCGCTTGCATCGGTTGGATTGCCGTCAACGCTTACATCTCTTCCGGCATATATTTTTTCGGGATGCGGATCCCTCGCCACAATTGGACTTCCTGATGGAGTGGAGATTATCGGAGCCAGTGCTTTCCATAACTGTATATCACTGTCGGCAGTGAATTTTCCGCAGGTGCTGAACCAGATAGAGGAGCGTGCGTTTATGGGTACAGCAATCCCTTACGCCATAATAGAATCGCCTGAACTGTCACGGATAGGTGGGCAGGCATTTTACGGTTGCGCCGCACTCACGGAGGTGTCGCTCCCTGCTTCGGTCACTTTCGTGGGCCCTGAAGCGTTTGCCATGTCCTCGCCGTCGAAGTTCACATGTCTTGCCGTGACTCCCCCCACCACAGCCGCCAACCTGTGTGACGAGGATGTGTATACATCATGTCCGCTCTATGTCACGGAGCAATCTGTGGCATCTTACCGTGCTGCCAACGGTTGGTCAAAATTCCATAACATCTCATCCTCCGGACTTTCGTCAATTGATGGTGTGGAAGCTGTGGAGGATAATGCCCCTGCGGTTTACTACAATCTTCAGGGCGAAAGGGTAGAGGTGCCAGGCGGCGGATTCTACATTGTTGTGCGTGGTTCCAAAGTGACCAAGGAACGCTTATAATAACCTATAAATACGAAAATACCGGGATCTCCGCTTTAATCGGGGGTTCCGGTATTTCTTAGTATGTAGAGCTGTCTATTTGTCAGCGGGTGCCTGGCCTATCAGGTCCATGAACTGGTCGAGCTTGGGGGTGATTATGATTTCTGTGCGGCGGTTGAGCTGTCGTCCGCTGTCGGTTGAGTTGGTGGTAACGGGGTTGTATTCGCCGCGTCCTCCGGCAGTAAGTCTTGAGGGATCCACTCCGAAGCTGTTCTGGAGAGTCTGCACCACCGACGAGGCTCGCAGGGCGCTGAGATCCCAGTTGTTGCGTATGTTGGGCCGCGATATAGGCACATTGTCGGTGTTGCCCTCCACGAGCACATCATAATCCTTGTAGTCCTTGATTATCTTGGCTATCTTGCTGAGAATGCCCATGGCTTGGTCGCTGATCTCGTAACTGCCTGAACGGAAGAGCATATTATCGGCAAGCGAGATATACACCACGCCTTTGATTACCTTTATGTCGACATCCTGCATGTCGGCCGGCGACAGGGAGCGGGTGAGGCGTGTGGTCAGCACCATGTTGAGTGAATCGCTTTTGGATTTGGCCTCCACGAGCCGGCGGATATACTTGTTTGACACGTTGATCTCGTCCACGAGCTTTGAGATATTCACATTGCCCTGCGAATTCTGGGCTATGCTGTGGTTTAGTGTGGCCTGTAGTTCGGCTAAGTCGGCCCTCAGTTCCTGATTCTGGCGTTTGGCGTCCTCGAGCATCGCATCAAGACTCTTGTTGTAGGCCTTGCTTTCGGCAAGCGCCACCTGTGAGGCGTCGTAGTCCGATTTCAGGAGCGCGTATTTCTTGTTGCTGACACATCCCGTTGCCAGTAAGGCAGCTGTGGCGCCCAATAATATTTTACTTATAGCTTTCATAACAGTTGAGTTTTTAGTTTAACAGTGAGGTAGATAATATAATAACCGCCAATAACCCCCGAAAGTTGACCCTGTCATCCTTAGTTGCCTATGTTTTGGAAGCTCCTCCCTCCCAACTTGCCTATGATTCGGCGTAAAACACCCCTGATTATTAATTTCTAATTCCTCTCTTCTAATTCTAAATTTATGCGTATCTTTGGAGCTGAAAACCAACCATTATAATTCAATGCTATGAGACACATTATTGCAGTGCTTATTAGTCTTATGTTTGGGGTGGCTGTGCACGCCCAGATAGGGTATCAGGTTACGTTGCTGGATACGGCCACGGGCGAGCCGCGCTCCAATGAGACGGTGAATGTTCGCATCACGATAACTGACTGTGCGGGAGGTGTTGTTTGCAGCGAGACAAAATCGGCTACCACCAACGATTTCGGCATACTGTCTGTTGCCGTCGGTTCGCAGGACACCTTTGCCGGAGCGGACTGGTCGAAGCTCCCGTTTTTCATTGAGGCTACAGTTGACGGCGTAATGATCGGACGCTCCCAGCTCCTTACCGTCCCAGTTGCAGAGCACGCCAACCACATAGGCGTCCTCACCAAAGAGAAACTGAAATCCAAAAAATGGGTTCAACAAGGAGATAATGGAGCCTCGGGTACTCTTACGTTTGGAGATAGTACGTGTGCTATTTTTTATCCTGGAGGGGGTCTGATGGCTCCATATACCCAACGAGAACATTATTTTATTTCCGGGAATATGGTAGGAGTGCATAATTACGGAGTATTATTATATGATCCGGAAAAGAATGTCCTGTTAAACGATGGTATGCTCTTTAAATAATAATTTTATGATACGTAAATTTCTGGCAATTGTTTTTGCCATCATGATATGCCCGGCAGTGTGGGGCGGTGAGGCCATAGTGCTGCATCTTACCGGCAGTAGGCCGGTTGTAATCCCGTTTGATGATGCCGCCGAGATCACATTTTCGGACGCGCAGGTGAATTTTGGCCAACGGTCATATCCGCTTGCCGAAGTAGTCAGATATGAATTCTCCAACGGTGATGATTCCGGCATTGAGGCCATAGAAGGCCCGATGAAAGGGATTGTTATAGACCCGGCTGGGTACATCGATTTCGCCGGTATTGGCGCAGAGGCGGCCGATATAGCCGTTTATAGCGTGGCAGGAGTGGCGATGCCGTATGATTTGTCGGGCTCGGTGATCGACATATCGGCATTGTCGCCGGGAGTGTATGTTGTCCATATAGGTTCCTCCACATTCAAAATACAGAAGCGATGACAAAGAGATTTATTGCAGCGGCCATCGCTGCCATTGCCGTGATGTCTTCGCTGACGGCGCAGACTATTGATGATACCAAGATACTCGTGTTCCGGAAGTCGGGCGTCACCAACGTGTTCCATTCCAATACCCTCAAGGGGATTGAACTGTCGCACTTCGATGCCGATTCGGTGGAACATGCCGAAATTGTGTCTCAGGCATTCCGCCGCACTGACGGCACATCGATGCTCATTCCCATTGCCGACATTGATTCGGTGGCGTTCGGCGCCCGCGACATAATAACACCCAAGCCGGGAGTCAGGCGCCTCACTCAGGAATAAGCGGAGGTCATAACGAAGTTTGATGGCACCCATCTTTACTACAAAGATGCCACGCCGGCCTCGCTTATGGTACGGGCCGGAGAGACAGTATATTACGATGCGTCCACCGATGCCATGCCTTACGGGCTATGTGCCACAGTCAAGGCCGTTGACAAAAAGGATGGTGCGACGGTGGCTGATATTGACTACCGGGATCCGGCCGATGTGTTCGACCGGTATTTCCTCAGCAGCGAGGAGGGTATGGCCAAGGTGTTTGCCAAGCCGAGCTATAAGGATGACAACAGCTATAAGAGCCGTCATTTCGAGTATGAGCTGCCCCGGACTGATAATGACCGGATTAGCGTGGGAGGTGAGATATCGCTGGATATAACGCCTAACTTCACCGATGGGGTGGTGGATCTACGGAACCATTATTACCACGGAATTATAAGGATGGACATTTCCCCGACGGTGCTTATCCAGCTGCTTGCGAAGAATTCAATAGACATAAGCTGCATTTCGGAGCCTATGCCGTGGACATTCCGCACGCATTTCATGATGGGAATGGTCACGCTTGAATTCGGCATAGGGGCATTCTTTGATTTCAACGCCGAGGCCGGGATTGATTACGAATACAAGCGCAACTATTCGGTGGCCATTGAATGGACGCGCAGCAACGACACTAACATATTCTCGGCGCCGGAGTTTGTGGAGCATACCGACGGCGACTCCCAAGCAAAGATGGACATGCATCTGAGCGGCGAACTGTTTTTCGGGCCGTTGCTTGATGTGAGTGTGGGGGTACTGTTCAATGCCGTAGGTGCAGGCGCCCTTGTCAAGGTAGGTCCGAACATGGAGGCGGAACTCAGCGCAGGCATACTGAGCCACCTTGGCGAGACATGGGATTGGGAATCGTATAAAAAAAGTAAGATAGATGTAAAGGCACGTGGAAAGATCGAGACTTATTGGTTTAACCGTGAACATCTGCTGCTGTTCGGCGAAAAACAGCGCCATAAACTTCCGCTTACATTTGACAAGAAAATAGGTGGATTTACAATAAACCTGTTCCCTTGGTTCAATAGCCGGTCAACTGTGGGCCGAGAGAGGCATGTGGCCGTGCGCGGGACTGACCGTGCCAAGGCCATAGATGTGGCCTCCTATACGGAAACGCCTGTGGCGACACCCCTCCCGATGGGATTCGAAATAGCCGATGCTGAAACTGATACTACAATAGCCCGGTGGTGGGGCGATGGGGATGATGCGCCCGTGATAGAAGCCGGCAGCAGTGAGGCACAGGCTTTTGACACGGAATTCGTCCTGCGTGATGAATTGAAGGATGTTGATCCGGACAAGGTGGTGCTCCGCCCTGTGTTCCGCTATTCCGACAAGGTTATCAAAGCGGCTCCCGTTGCTCCGCTCAGCGGCATGGCATTGTCGCCCATAATATTCCACGGGGCGCATCATGGCCGTTACATTGTCACGGGGCAGCCGTTCGTGCATCAGTCGGAAATCGACACTACTGTCTATATACAAGGCAACATTGTCCCCGTGCCTGAAATTGACAATAAGTTCGGCGGCAAGCGTACGGCCACTGTGGTGGAATTCCGGGAGGACGAGGACCCGGACAAGCCTGGAACTGTGAGGGACAATCTGATATATGGATCATGGAGAGGCCGTGTGGATGGCAAGGATGTGACATTTGTATTTAACAGTGACCGCACCGGAAGCTATTGTGGCATTCCGTTCACTTACCGCCTGAACTCGCCGCGCACCGGAGGTGTCTCGATTGTTATGGAGAATGGCTCTACAATGACATTCTATGTCAACTCCATTGATGCCACCACCATAGAGATGACCATTGAACACACTCGGCAAAAGGTGACGCTGACAAAAAATTAGGATAGATATTGATTGACAACGATTTTCAGTTTTGGAGCGTTTGTATATCAGAAAGAATCGCTATTTTTGCACTTGTAACACAACAGTCTATGAAGTTGATTGAACTGAATCTACAACGGATCATCGACCTTTGCCGGAAGCATAAGGTCAAAACTTTGGCTGTGTTTGGCTCTATCTTGACGGATAGATTCAACGACCAAAGCGATGTGGACTTGCTTGTAAATTTCGACACCACTGATCATGAGAAGTGGGATTACGTTACTAACTACTTCGATTTCCGTGACGCATTGGAAAGCCTTTTCGGTAGAAAGGTAGATCTAATTGAGGAAAAAGGATTGCGCAACAAATACTTCATTGCTAATGTCAACCGTACAAAACAGATGATTTATGGCTGATGAATATATCTTGAAACATCTTCAAGATGTGCTGGATGCAATTAACGACATTCAGAGTTGTTTCGTTGACTTTCCCAACAGATATGATTTATTTGAGAAAGACATGAAGCTCAAATGTGTTGTTGAACGTAAAACAGAAATAATGGGAGAAGCCATAAATCGCATAAGAAAGGCTGACCCCTCTGTGGATATCCCGAATGCGAGAGCCGTGATTGACACACGCAATAGAATTATACATGCTTACGACAATGTGCAACCTACATTTCTGTGGAGTTTGGTGGTACGCCATATCCCTGAACTTAAAAAGGACATTGAGCGAATCATAGCTGAGTACGGAGAACAATACAATCGTGAAAACAATACTGATTCCGGTTTGTAGCCAGATGCGGCTGATAAAAAATTGAACGGGAGATATGAAATTCGGGAATTTTGCGTAAATTTGTGGCCGGAAAAAATTATAATACAAAGATATAACAGACTGACTTTATGGCAACGACCGCAGATTTTAAGAACGGAATGTGCCTCGACATCGATGGCAACTACTTCTTCATTGTTGAATTCCTGCATGTGAAACCCGGCAAGGGCCCCGCTTTTGTGCGTACCAAGCTCAAGAATGTGCGCACTGGCCGTGTGATCGACAAGACATGGAACTCCGGAGTGAAGGTAAACGAGGTGCGCATCGAACGTCGTCCCTACCAGTTCCTTTACAAGGACGAGATGGGCTATAACTTCATGCACACCGAGACATTCGAGCAGGTGGCCATTGACGGCAACAGCATCGACGGCGTGCAGTTCCTCAAGGAGGGTGACATATGCGAGGCTATGGTGCAGAGCGCCACAGAGGAGATACTCACCTGCGAGATGCCCACAAGTGTGGTTCTTGAAATCACTTACACTGAACCCGGCATAAAGGGTGATACCGCCACAAATACTCTCAAACCGGCTACAGTGGAGACCGGCGCTGAGGTGCGTGTGCCCCTTTTCTGCAACACCGGCGACAAGGTCAAGATCGACACCCGCGACGGCTCGTATGTGGAGCGCGTCAAGGCATGATCTGACACGTATTAGTTCATGGACATTGCGGCCGCATCCTGCGCCCGGGCCTGTGGCCTGCGGCAGGGAGGCGGTCGCGTCAGTTTGATATCGGGGATAATTATCGATTTTACAATTTACCAATACATAATCACATGAATCTGCATAAAATAACTTCACACGTAACATACTGCGGCGTCAATGACCGCATGACCGATCTTTTTGAGGGATTATGGGTAATGCCGGAAGGGGTGACATATAACTCATATATAGTAAAAGGAGAGAATGCCACAGCTATAATCGACGGCGCGTCGGCAGGATCGGCCGAAGTCTATATAGAGCATGTGAACAGGGCGCTCGGCGGCCGTAAGCCCGACTATCTGGTAATAAACCATTGCGAACCTGACCACACGGGGGCTGTCAAGGCGCTGCTCAGGGAGTTTCCGGAGCTTACGGTTGTCAGCAATGCCAAGGCTCTCGACATGATCAAGGGATTCTATGGTATAACTGACGGAGTGAAGTGTGTGGCCGATATGGAGGAACTGCCGTTGGGTGGCGCCACACTTAAATTCTTCCTTACGCCGATGGTGCATTGGCCCGAGACCATGATGACACTCCTCGTTGAGGACAAGGTGCTTTTCTCGGGTGACGCTTTCGGTTGCTTCGGCGCGCTTGACGGCGCTGTCACCGACGAGGATATTGACACTGGTATGTTCATGGACGAGATGTACCGTTACTACGGCTGCATAGTGGCCAAATACGGCGCGTTTGTCGAGAAAGCGGTGAAGAAGCTTTCATCCGCAGAGTTCAAGGTGATCTGTTCCACCCACGGACCTGTGTGGAAGCGCACTGTGGCGCAGGTTGTCGACCGTTATCTTACTATGGCCCGCTGGGGTGCCGAAGAGGGAGTGACTGTGGTTTACGGCTCCATGTACGGCAATACCGCGGCTCTGGCCGAAGCTTTTGCCGAACGGCTTGCCGCAGCAGGCATAGGGCATGTGGCGGTGCATGATGCGTCGCGTACTCCTGCCTCCACTATATTGGCCGATGTGATGCGTTACCGCGGTATAGTGCTGGCGTCGCCCACCTATAACACCGAGATATATCCTCCGGTGGATTATATCGCGCGGGCCCTTGTGTCGCGTTGCGTAGCCAACCGCGCTGTGGCGGTGCTTGGTTCCTATACCTGGGGCGGACAGGCCGTGCGCAAGCTCACGGCGATGCTCTCTGATACCAAAGCTGAGATAATGGAGCCTGCAGTGGAGATGCGTCAGGCAATTATGGGCGATCTGGCTCCGAAGATGGATGAGCTGGCCCGCAATCTCGCTGACCGTGTGAAAGGGCAGTGGTGACGTCTTGCAATCTATCTGTCCCGCGTTTTGCTTCAGCCGGGTAAAAAGTGTGAAAAATAGTAAGAAACCACTTAGAAAGTAAAAATATTTTTGCTAAATTTGCCGAGCAAATTGGTTTGGGATATTATGTCTCGATCTGAAAGGTAGAGCTAAATATCACATTACCAATGCGCTGACTGATTATAATAGAGGGCTTTGGCCCGATCTTGAAAACAACAGTGTAATATATTTATATGGTAGCATTAGCAATTCCGAGTTCAACGCTTGCGGTCACGGCTGCTCTTACGGGTATAGGCCTTGTGGCTCTTGCCCTGTGGCTCGCCGGGCTGATCTCGCCCAGATCGTTCAACCCTCAGAAAGGTGAGGCTTATGAATGCGGTATCCCTACTCGTGGCGAGAGCATGGCGCAGTTTAAGGTTGGTTACTATCTGTTTGCCATCCTGTTTCTGATGTTTGATGTCGAGACTGTGTTTCTTTTCCCCTGGGCCGTAAGGGTCAAGGAGCTTGGCGGAGCGGGTCTTGTCAGCATCGCAGTGTTTTTTGGAATCTTAGTGCTGGGTCTTGTTTATGCCTGGCGGAAAGGAGCTCTTGAATGGAAGTGACAACAAAGAGCATGCCCTATGAGGCGTGGAAAGACAATGAATACATAGAGCAGCTCGTGAAAGAGTTGCAGGAGAGCGGCGCCAATGTTATTGTAGGGTCGCTTGACAAACTTATCAACTGGGGGCGGTCTAACTCAATCTGGCCTCTCACTTTCGCCACCAGTTGCTGCGGCATAGAATTTGTGTCGCTCGGCGCCGCACGTTTCGACATGGCGCGTTTCGGCTGGGAAGTGGCGCGTGCCTCGCCCCGCCAGGCCGACTTCATTATGGTGGCCGGTACTATCGTTCACCGCATGGCTCCGGTGCTGAGACGCCTTTACGACCAGCTGGCCGAGCCTAAATATGTGATAGCCTGCGGCAGTTGCGCCATATCGGGCGGCCCGTTCAAAAAAAGCTATCATGTGGCTATGGGCATAGAGGATATAATTCCGGTGGATGTGTTCGTTCCCGGTTGTCCTCCGCGTCCCGAGGCAATGATCTACGGCATAATGCAACTCTCCCGTAAAATCAAAGTGGAACGTTTCTTCGGCGGCGTGAACCGCCAGCAGAAGCAGAAGGAATTCCTTGAGTCGCATCCTGTTCAGGGGTGCTGAATTATCCCACCTTTAACCACGCTAACAACACAAAAGATATATGGCAACTATTCAGGAAACTATCGCAAAACTTTTTCCCGAAGCTGCATTCGAGGATGGCGACAATCTGCTTGTCACTATCCCGGACGCCAAATGGCACTCGTTGGCCAAGTCCCTGCGTGACGATCACGGGTTTGATTTCCTTGTCACCATAGTGGGTATGGACTGGGGTGAATCCATGGGCTGCGTCTACTATCTTGAATCTACAGCTAACCATACCGTGATATCGGTCAAAGTGACCACAGCGGATGTGGAGAACCCCATGCTTCACAGTATATCCGACCTCTGGCATATCGCCGGAATATTCGAACGTGAAGTCTATGATTTCTTCGGAATAGTATTTGTAGGCAATCCCGATATGCGCCGCCTCTTCCTGTCGATTGACTGGAAAGGGTTCCCTCTGCGTAAGAACTATGACGCGGATCCTGCCATCAATCCGGTGAGCATAGAGAATGAGCGTCAGAGCGATTTCACTTCCACATGGACTGAGGGTCCTGACGGCAAGATCACGCGCAAGGATGATGTAAGGGTGTTTGACGAAGGTGACTTCGTTGTGAACATCGGCCCGCAGCATCCGGCCACACACGGTGTGTTGCGTTTCCGCACGGCTGTCGACGGCGAGACCATAAAGAAGATAGATGTGTATATGGGCTATATCCACCGCGGCATAGAGAAGATTTGCGAGGGACTGACCTATCCTCAGACTCTCCACTTCATGGACCGTATGGATTATTTCTCGGCACATCCCTATCACCATTGTCTCTGCATGACGATAGAAAAGGCTGCCGGAATAGAGGTGTCGCGCCGTGTGCAGGTGATCCGCGTGCTTATGGACGAACTTTCGCGCATAGCCTCGCACTGCCTGTTTATCGGCACTTACTGCATGGACCTCGGTGCCACCACCATGCTGTTTTACACCCTGAGGGTGCGTGAGCAGATTCTTGACATAATGGAGCGTACATGCGGAGCGCGCATGACATTCAATTATGACACCATAGGCGGTGTGATGGCAGATCTCGACGAGAATTTCGTGCGTGACGTCAAAGCGCTTCTCGAAGTGTTGCCCAAGAATATAAAGGAATACAACAAGATATTCACCGGTAATGTGATAGCCCGTAACCGTATGGAGGGTGTGGGACATATAAGCCGTGAGGATGCCATATCGTGGGCTGTGACCGGCCCCTCAGGCCGTGGCTCGGGATGGGCTTGCGATGTGCGTAAGACACATCCCTACAGTATCTATGGCGAACTCGATTTCGAACAGGTGGTGCGCACGGAAGGTGACTCCATGGCACGCTACAAGGTGAGAATGGACGAGATGGAGCAGAGCGCCCGCATCATAGCGCAGCTTATCGACAATATTCCCGAAGGGGAGATACAGGCCAAAGTGCCCAAGGTGCTTAAACTTCCTGTGGGCCGTTGGTTCGGTATGGTGGAAGGTTGCCGCGGTACATTTGGAGTATATCTTGAGAGCGACGGCGGCACATCGCCCTACCGCCTGAAGCTGGCTCCCCCGTGCCTGCCTCTGGCTGCGGCTGTGCCCGCTATGACCGAAGGGGCAAAGATAGCCGACCTCATAACCATCGGCGGTTCGTTGGACTACATAGTGCCTGACATGGACCGCTGAGGCAATAAGATTTGAGAAATAACAGAAACCAGTTGAAAATATAGTAACCAATCACCCGTTATGTTTGATTTTTCGGTAGTGACGAGCTTCATTCACAATTTCCTGATGACCTATCTTCCGGGATGGCTCACCGTTACAGTGGAATGTGTGCTGATCGGAGTTTGTCTGCTTTTGGCTTATGCGCTGCTCGCATTGTTCTATATATGGTTCGAGCGAAAAGTGTGCGCGGCTTTCCAATGCCGTCTCGGTCCTAACCGTGTGGGGCCCTGGGGTTTGCTCCAGAGTGTGGCCGACATGTTCAAGATCCTTATTAAGGAGCTTATATCGCTCAACCACATCGACAAGTTCCTTTTCGCCCTTGCCCCGTATCTCGTTATCCTTGCCTCCATGCTCGGTTTTGCCGTGCTTCCCTGGGGCAACGGTTTGCAGATCATTGACTTCAACATAGGCATATTCTTCCTGATAGCCTGTTCATCGATAGGCGTTCTGGGTATATTGCTGGCAGGATGGTCGAGCAACAACAAATTCACTCTTATAGGGGCGTTGCGCTCTGGTGCCCAGATGGTGAGCTATGAGCTGTCCATAGGTCTCAGTGTGCTGACCATCGTGGCCTTTGCCGGCTCCATGTCGGTGGGCGACATTGTTGAGGCACAGCGTGACGGATGGTTTATCGTCACTGCCCATGTGCCGGCTATAATTGCGTTTGTCATATACATGATAGCCGGTACGGCGGAAACAAACCGCGGCCCGTTTGACCTTCCTGAAGCCGAAAGCGAGCTTACCGCCGGCTATCACACGGAGTATTCGGGCATTCATTTCGGATTCTTCTATCTTGCCGAATATCTCAATCTTTTCATTGTGGCCGGTGTGGCGTCACTGCTCTTCTTCGGAGGCTGGATGCCGCTGCATATCCCCGGTTGGGACGCGTTCAACACGGCTATGGATTACATACCCTCGGTGGTGTGGTTCCTCGGCAAGGCCATTGTGCTGTCATTTGTAATAATCTGGTTCAAGTGGACTTTCCCGCGTCTGCGAATCGACCAGCTGCTTTCATTGGAATGGAAATACCTTCTGCCCATCAACCTTTTCAACCTTGTGCTGATGGTGCTTATAATCGTTTACGGAATCCATTTCTGATACAGAGCCTGAAACTAATAACAAGAAATTAATCACAACCCTGAATATCGTTAACAAATATGAGCGACAAATTCGGAACAATAGCTCAAGTCATCGGTCCTGTAGTCGATGTCATTTTTGAAGGGGAGGACAATGCCATACCTCCCATCTACACCGCCCTTAAGGTGGATCGTGCCGACGGCTCCATGCTCGTGCTTGAGGTGGAGCAGCACATAGGCGAGGACACTGTGCGGTGTGTGGCCATGGAGAGCACCGACGGCTTGCGCCGCGGCCTGCGGGTAGATAACCTTGAACGCCCTATTGCCGTGCCTACGGGTTCACAGGTGAAAGGACGCCTTCTCAACGTCATTGGCGACGCCATCGACCGTCTTCCCGCGCTTGAACGTACCGACTTGCGCTCTATCCATCAGCCTGCCCCCGCATTTGAGGATCTTACTATCGGAACCGAGATCCTTTTTACGGGCATCAAGGTGATAGACCTTCTCGAACCTTACAGTAAAGGCGGTAAGATCGGTCTTTTCGGTGGTGCCGGTGTAGGCAAAACCGTGCTTATCATGGAGCTTATCAACAACATCGCCAAGGGACATAATGGTTTCTCGGTGTTCACCGGTGTGGGTGAACGTACACGTGAGGGCAACGACCTTCTGCGCGAGATGATTGAAAGCGGCGTTATGAAGTACGGCGCTAAATTCCGTGAGGGCATGGAGAAAGGCGAGTGGAACCTTGCCGATGTTGACATGAAAGAGGTCAATGACTCGCAGGCTACACTTGTGTTCGGTCAGATGAACGAACCGCCGGGCGCGCGTCTTCGTGTGGCCCTGTCGGGCCTTACTGTGGCCGAGCAGTTCCGCGATCAGGATGGAGGCGGTAAGGAGATCCTTCTCTTTATCGACAATATATTCCGTTTCACACAGGCGGGCAGCGAGGTGTCGGCGCTTCTTGGCCGTATGCCTTCGGCTGTGGGTTATCAGCCCACTTTGGCCTCGGAAATGGGTACGCTTCAGGAACGTATCACTTCCACAAAGAATGGCTCCATCACATCAGTGCAGGCCATCTATGTGCCTGCCGACGACCTTACCGACCCGGCTCCCGCCACGACATTCAGCTTCCTTGACGCCACAACGGTGCTCAGCCGAAAGATAGCCGAGCTCGGTATCTATCCTGCCGTGGATCCTCTGGAATCGACTTCACGTATTCTTGATCCGAACATCATCGGTGAGGAACATTATAATACCGCCCAGGCAGTGAAGCAGCTGCTTCAGAAGTACAACGAGCTTCAGGACATCATAGCCATTCTTGGTGTTGATGAACTCAGCGACGAGGACAAACTCGTGGTTGCACGCGCCCGTCGTGCCCAGCGCTTCCTGTCGCAGCCGTTCCATGTAGCTGAACAGTTCACCGGCCTTCCCGGCGTTATGGTGCCTCTTAACGAGACCATACGCGGCTTCAAGATGATCCTTTCAGGCGAAATGGATGCTTATCCCGAGCAGGCCTTCCTGAATGTGGGAACCATTGACGAGGCTATCGAGAAGGGCAAGAAGATGCTCGCAGAGGTAAACGGATAAAACACCGCGTGACGCATAAAACATTAATCCAATAAACAGCAATCCGATGACACTCAAGATAATATCGGCCGAGGACATCCTCTTTGAAGGGGAAGTGACGGCAGTGCACCTCCCCGGAGCCAACGGGGAATTCACAGTGCTGCGCAACCACGCGGCGATAATTTCCACCCTTACACCCGGCAAAGTGCGTTATGACGCTCCGGACGGGGAAGGTGTGATAGAGATAGACGGCGGATTGGCTGACGTGCAGGATAATGTGGTGTCAGTGTGTATATATTAATTCCTCAATCGATGAAACGACTCTTATTCATATTCAGCATACTGTTGGCTGTAGCGGTACTTCCGGCGCAGGCCTATGCATCGCACGGCGGTGAGGAGACCAAGGTTGATCCCAAAGAGATAATCTTTGAGCATATGGGTGATGCCTATGGTTGGGAGGTGCCTTTCAACCATCATGTGAGGATCCCGCTTCCCATAATAGTGTGGGGCGAAAGCGGACTTCATTGCTTTCTGTCCTCAAAGGTGGCCGACGGCAAGGAATATGTGGATAACGGAGTGACATTCAAGGTAGCAGGCAAGGACAGCCCCTATAAAGGCAAGGTGGTGGAGATAATTGACGGCAAGGAATATAAGCCGTGGGATTTCTCCATAACCAAGAATGTGTGTGCGCTTTTCATAACAGTGCTCCTTGTGATATGGGCCGTTATGACAGTGGCACGCTGGCACAAGCGTTACGGGCACAAGGCTCCCCGCAAGGCAACAGGATTTATCGAAATGATAATGATGTTTGTCTACGACGGAGTGATAAAGCCCACTCTCGGCGCCAAGTCACAGAAGTTTGCCCCTTATCTGCTCACGGTGTTTTTCTTCATTCTGATAATGAACCTTATGGGCCTTATAGTGGTATTCCCCGGCGGTGCAAACCTCACCGGCAATATCGCTGTGACGCTTGTGCTGGCCATATGCACATTCCTTGTGACCAACATATTCGCCACCAAACATTATTGGAAAGAGATGTTCTGGCCCGATGTGCCCACTTGGCTCAAGGCCCCGCTTCCCATCATGCCTGTGATAGAGATTTTCGGCGCGTTGACCAAGCCGGCCGCTCTTACAGTGCGTCTTTTTGCCAACATGATGGGTGGCCACATGATTGTGCTTGTGCTTACCCTCCTTATATTCATCTTTGCAGCCATGGGGCCGGTGTTCGTAGGCGCCACCACTGTGGTGTCGGTGATCTTCTCGATATTCATGCTGCTCATAGATGTGCTTGTAAGCTTCATACAGGCATTCGTGTTCACCATGCTCTCCACAATCTTCATATCCTTGGCGCAGGAAGAAGGCCATCACGAACATAAAAAAGAGGATGACCATTCCCACGTTTCTGCCGCTCAGGCTGTTCAACCGGTAAAATAATAAAATTCAAATAACCCCACTCTAACAACTTTAAAATCTTTACTATTATGTTATCAATGATTTTAGCAGCAGTCGATGGTCTTTTAGGTATTGGTGCCTGTGTAGGCGCAGCAATCGCAGTGATCGGTGCCGGACTCGGTATCGGTAAAATCGGCTCTTCAGCCATGGAAGCCATTGCCCGTCAGCCCGAGAGCGCAGGCGATATCCGAAGCAACATGATCGTGATCGCAGCCCTTGTGGAAGGTGTCGCACTGTTTGCCGTTATCGTTTGTATTCTTTCGTTCTTTGTGTGATCTCTGCCATAGAGTTCTTTTCACGGTCCGAATTAACAATTCAAAGACAACCGGATGGAATTATTCACGCCTGATTTCGGCTTGATATTCTGGATGTTCGTGGCCTTTGCCGTTCTCTTCTTCATATTGTGGAAGTGGGGTTGGCCAGTGATCCTCAAGAGTGTCGAAGACCGCGCCGACCTCATTGACAAGGGGGTGGAGTATGCCCGCAGCGCGCAGGAGCAGCTTGCCAACGCCCGTCAGGAGGCCGACAAATACATGGCCGACGCCCGTCGGCAGCAGGCCGACATGCTGCGTGAAGCCGACAAGATGAAAACACAAATCATCGAGGAAGCACGCGCTGCCGCCCAGACTGAGGCCCAGAAGGTGATGGACGCCGCCAAGGTCTCAATGGAGCAGGAGCGTAAGGAAGCTGAACGCCAGTTGCGCAATGAGGTGAGTGAACTCGCCCTGGATATAGCATCGAAGGTGATGCGGCGCGATATGGCCGACAGCAAATCGCAGCAGAAACTCGTTGACTCCCTGCTTAACGAAATAGAGAATAAAAAATAAACGCATCAGATGAACGAAGGTCTCATTCCCCGCAGATACGCCAAGGCACTGTATAAAGTGGCCGTGGAGAAACATGCCGACGAACGTGTGTACCACCTCATGAAGGCTCTTTCGCGGAGTTTCGAGGCGGAACCCCGCCTATCGGGTCTTGTGGCCAACCCGTTTGTGTCCGAAGCTGACAAGACGAAACTGATCATGACAGCTTCCGGTGCAAGTGCCGGGGACTCGGTGATGGCTGACTTTGTGGCTCTTTTGGAGCGCAACAAGCGTATAGCCCTGGCCCCTGCCATGGCACGTGCCTATGTGGCTATCTATCGTCAGGCCCATAGGATCTACACTGTGAAAGTGACCACTGCGGCAGAGCCTGACACGGCCACCATGGACCGTATCAAGAAACTTATAACAGATCATCTTGACGGCGGTACGATGGAATTCAGCCATGAAACGGATCCCGATCTTATAGGCGGATTCACGGTGGCCATAGACAATGAGAGACTTGATGCTTCACTCCGGAATGAGCTGGAGCGGATGCGTTTGAAACTTATAAGCAAATAACCTACCTCCCATGATTAATCCCAGCGAGATATCGGAAGTATTGAAACAGCAGCTCGAAAACGTCAACTCCAAGGTTGAGTTTGAGGAGACAGGCCGAGTCCTTGAAGTAGGCGACGGTGTGGCTCACGTTTATGGCCTTGACAATGTGTGTGCCAACGAGCTTGTTGAATTTGAAAACGGTGTGAAGGGGGTTGCGCTCAACCTTGAGGAAAGCAATGTGGGCGTCATACTCCTTAACAATGTCAATAAAGTGACCGAGAACATGTCAGTGAAGCGCACCGGCGAGATTGCTTCCGTCCCCGTGGGGGAAGGGCTTGCCGGACGTGTGATAAATGTGCTCGGCGAACCTATCGACGGTCGTGGCCCTATCGAAGGCAAACGGTTGCTTATGCCCCTTGAGCGCAAGGCTCCCGGTGTCATATTCCGTCAGCCTGTGAAGCAGCCGCTTCAAACCGGCATAAAGGCTGTGGACTCGATGGTGCCCATAGGCCGCGGACAGCGCGAGCTTATAATCGGTGACCGCCAGATAGGCAAGACGGCCATAGCCATAGACACGATCATAAACCAGCGCAAGAATTTCGAGGGGGGCAAGCCGGTATACTGCATTTATGTGGCTATCGGTCAGAAAGCCTCGTCAGTGGCATCGATTGTGGAGACACTCCGCAAGTATGGAGCCATGGACTATACCGTAGTGGTTGCCGCCACGGCCTCCGATTCGGCGTCCATGCGCTATTACGCTCCTTTCACCGGTGTTGCCATCGGCGAATATTTCCGTGACACGGGCCGTGACGCTCTCATCGTTTACGATGACCTCTCCAAGCAGGCTGTGGCCTACCGTGAAATATCACTGATCCTCAAGCGTCCTTCGGGACGAGAGGCATATCCCGGCGATATCTTCTACCTCCATTCACGTTTGCTCGAACGTGCGGCCAAAATTATTGACAATCAGGAAGTGGCTTCGCAGATGAACGACCTTCCCGAAGTGCTCAGGCCCATGGTGAAGGGTGGAGGCTCGCTTACCGCGCTTCCTATCATCGAAACTCAGGCCGGCGACGTTTCGGCATATATCCCCACCAACGTGATCTCGATCACCGACGGTCAGATATTCCTTGAGACAGGCCTGTTCAACCGAGGCATCCGTCCCGCTATCAATGTGGGTATATCGGTGTCGCGTGTAGGCGGTAACGCTCAGATCAAATCGATGAAGAAAGTGGCCGGAACGCTGAAAATCGACCAGGCGCAGTTCCGTGAGCTCGAATCGTTCACCAAGTTCGGCGGCGACATAGACCCCGTTACAGCCCGTGTGATCGACAAAGGCCGCAAGAACGAACGTCTTCTCATACAGCCCCAGTATCACCCTATGGCTGTGGAGGACGAGGTGGCCGTGATTTTCTGCGGTACCAAAGGATTGCTTGAAAATGTGCCTGCCGACAAGGTGGCTGAATTCGAACACCGTTTCCTTCAGTTGCTCCATGCAAAATACGAGAAGGATGTGCTTGATCCCATACGTAAGGGTCAGCTTACCGACGATGTTGCCGCGAAACTTACTGATGCGGCACGCGATATAGCCGGCGAGTATGTATGAACATGATTATTTCCGATTAGATTAACGCTGCCCGTTCTCCTCTCTCCACAATTTTTCTCTCCTGTCTCATCACCGTGTCTGAAGGCACAGAATCAAAATAATAAAACAGAAGTTTAATGGCAACCCTACGCGAACTAAAAGGCAGAATATCGTCAGTGGCATCCTCCGAGAAAATTACCGGAGCCATGAAGATGATTTCGTCGGCGAAGATGCACAAGGCCGAACAGAGCCTTAAAAAGCTCCAGCCCTTCCGCAGCCAGATAGAGACCATAATAGGCAACCTGCTCAATACTGACGCGCAGTTTACCTCACCACTCCTTGAAGAGAGGGAAGTGCGCCGTATAGCTATAGTTGTGATGGGATCTGACGACGGCTTGTGCGGTGCGTTCAATGTCAATATACTGAAGCAGTTTCTCGCTAACGTCAACGAATGCCGGAGCCGTCATGGTTCGCAACTGGAGATTGACGTGTATGCCGTAGGAGCCAAGATTGCCAAAGCTGTAGGCAAGCTTGCTGTCCCCGGCCTGCGCATGGTCACAGTGGAAGGGGTCGACACAAAGACCTCCGGCCAGGGTGTGAAAGCATTCCTCGATCTGCTCATAGGCCGCTTTATGTCAGGGACCGTTGACGAGGTGTGGGTTCATTACATGCACTTCCAGAGTGTGAGCCGTCAGCGTTTCACTGCCGACAGGATGCTTCCGGTGGCACCGTCGAACTTTGCAGGTGCTGAAGCTAAAGCAGGGTGCCGTCCGTGTATTTTCGAACCGTCGGCAGCCGATATATTCACCTCGGTACTCCCCATGTACCTTATGTCGACACTGCAGGAAATATTTACCGAGAACCGTGCTGCCGAGCAGGCTGCACGAGTGATGGCCATGCAGAGCGCCAACGACAATGCCAAGAAACTTCTCGACGAGCTCCAGCTTGAATACAATAAGCTGCGTCAGCAGAGCATTACCACCGAGCTTCTTGATATTCTCGGCGGTCAGGTGCGCTGACAGGGCCTAATAGATATAAAGTTGACAACGAACAAGTAAAAATAAACCAATATAACGATTTAAACACAACTTATGGGTAGTGTAAAAGAATATTTTTCATCGTTAGGGAACGGCATTGCAAGCCTCGTGAAAGGTATGCAGGTGACCGGAAAAGAATTTATCACCCCTAAGATAACGGAAAGATATCCCGAGGACCGCGACACGGTCAAGGTGCCCGCACGCTTCCGTGCCATTCTCGAAATGAAGTATGACGAGGAGGGCAACCACAAGTGTATAGCATGCGGAATGTGTGAGCGCAGCTGTCCGAACGGCACCATTCAGGTGAAAACCAAGATGGTGGATACATGGGACGGAAAAAAGAAAAAGAAACTTGACAAATATCTCTATGATTTAGGCAGCTGCACGTTCTGTCAGCTTTGTGTCACAAACTGCCCCACGAATGCCATCGAGTTCAATAATGATTTCGAACAGTCGGTGTTCACCCGCTCCAAACTTGTGAAGCAGCTTAATTATCTGCCTGAAAAGCCGGAACCCGAGCCTACCGAGGAAGAGAAAGCCAAGCTTCTGGCCGAGAAAGAGGCCAAGATAGCAGCCGCCAAAGCTGCCGCAGCCGCAAAGAAAGCTGCCGCCTCCAAGGCTGCGCCTGATCAGAGCGCCGGTGAAGCCGCCAAAAAGTAATTGAAATTTAATCACATTCAAATATGGAATCAGTAGGAAGTATCATCATGTATGTGATAATCGCCGCGTCGATTGTCATCTTCTCGGTACTCGCTGTCACCACCCGTAAGATACTGCGTTCTGCCACTTATCTGCTGTTCACGCTTTTTGCTGCGGCTGCCCTGTATTTCAAGCTCGATTACGAGTTTCTGGGAGCTGTGCAGATTGCAGTGTACGCCGGCGGTATAGTAGTTCTGTTCGTGTTCTCGATTCTTCTGACTACACGTCCGGGCGACAACGGCGAAAGACTTGAATCAAAGAAACGCGCTCTCGGCTTAGTTGCCGCTGTGGCCATGGCCTGTGTGGCCGGATGGTCGTTGCTGAGCCGTTGCGGCATTGCCTGCGCCAAGTTGCCGGCAATGGACAATCCGTCGATGCATACGATCGGCGAAGCCCTCATGGGCACAGGGGAAAACCAATATCTCCTGCCGTTTGAGGCTGTCAGTGTGTTGTTATTGGCTTGTATAATCGGAGGTGTGGTTGTAGCTCGCCGCCGTTAAAGAAACAGAGTAACAGTCATGGAAATAACAATGATCTATTACCTTGTGCCCGCGCTGATAATGTTCTGCTGCGGTGTTTACGGCTTCATAACACGCAAAAACATGATAGCGATGCTGATCTCGCTTGAACTGATGCTCAATGCCGTAGATATTAACTTTGTGGTCTTCAACCGTTATCTTTTCCCCGGACAGATGGAGGGCATGTTCTTCACCCTTTTCGCCATAGCTATCGCAGCCGCCGAGACGGCATTGGCAATAGCTATAATCATCAATGTGTTCCGTGTGGCTAAGAATATCGATGTCAACGACCTAACTAAAATGAAATTCTAAACGCTATGGATATCACCTTACCACTTCTGATTTTAGTGCTTCCCCTGAGCATGTTCCTGCTTTTGGGAATCGCCGGACCTAAGATGAGCCATAAGCTTGCCGGATGGCTCGGATGCCTTGGCATGGGCACAACTCTCGTGCTCTCATACATTACGGCATTCACTTACTTTTTCAGCGGCAACAGTGAATTTGTCACTCCCGAAGGGCTGCGTCTCCAGGCTTTGATATTCAATGTGGACTGGTTGCAGTTTACACCTGACCTGATCATACGTCTCGGATTCCTTCTGGATCCCATTTCGGCCATGATGCTGATTGTGATCCCCACCATTTCATTTATGGTCCATATCTATTCGTTGGGCTATATGGAGGGTGAGCGTGGGTTTCAGCGTTACTATGCGTTCCTGTCGCTGTTCAGCTTCTCGATGCTCGGACTGGTGGTGGCCACCAATATTTTCCAGATGTATATATTCTGGGAGCTTGTGGGCGCTTCGTCCTACCTGCTGATCGGCTTCTATTACACCAAGCCGTCGGCTGTGTCGGCCTCCAAGAAAGCATTTATCGTCACCCGTTTTGCCGACCTCGGATTCCTTATCGGTATCCTTGTGCTGTCGTTCTATACCGACACATTCGATTTCATTGCCATGACTTCGAATCCCGGATCTGTGCTGGCTTCCACCGAAGGTGCTACATTCATGGGCGCTTCCGTGCTTACCTGGGCGTTGGTGCTGATCTTTGTGGGCGGCATGGGCAAATCGGCCATGATGCCTCTCCACATATGGTTGCCTGATGCTATGGAAGGTCCCACGCCTGTATCGGCACTTATCCATGCTGCCACTATGGTTGTGGCCGGTGTGTTCCTTGTGGCCCGTATGTTCCCGGTATATCTGATGGAAGAGGCTGCCATGACCATCATAACCGTGGTAGGTTATGTTACTGCGTTCTATGCCGCGGTAGTGGCCTGCACGCAGGTGGATATAAAACGTGTGCTCGCATTCTCGACCATATCGCAGATCGCGTTCATGATGGTGTCGCTCGGTGTAGGCATGGTGGAGAAATATGGCGACGGTTACGAATGCCTCGGCTATATGGCCTCGATGTTCCATCTGTTCACGCACGCCATGTTTAAGGCTCTGCTGTTCCTCGGTGCCGGTGCGCTTATCCACGCTGTACACTCCAACGATTACACGGCCATGCACGGTCTTCGCAAATATATGCCCATAACCCACTGGACGTTCCTTATAGGCTGTCTTGCAATAGCCGGTATACCTCCGTTCTCCGGATTCTTCAGCAAGGACGAGATCCTTACCGCCGCGTTCGAGAACCATTGGGCCTGGGGCGTAGGTCTCACAGTGACCGCCGGTCTTACAGCATTCTATATGTTCCGCCTTTATTTCCTTATTTTCTGGTGGAAGAAACATGACTGCTCACACCACACTCCCCACGATGCTCCGCTGGCAATGTCAATTCCGTTGCTGTTCCTCGCGGCAGTGTCGGTAGTGGCCGGTTTCATTCCTTTCGGTGAACTCGTCACATTCAACGGTGAGCCGTATCATATCCATATTGACTGGTCGGTTGCCGGCACAAGCATAAGCGTGGCGGTGCTTGCCATTGCCATTGCAGCCCGCATGTACATGCACGAGAATCCGCTTCCCGACCGCATGGCTTCAGCTATGCGCGGATTGTGGACTGCCGCCTACCACCGGTTCTATTTCGACGAACTCTATCTGTTCATCACCCACAAGATCATCTTCAACGGCATATGCCGTCCCATTGCATGGTTTGACCGCCATATCATCGACGGATCCATGGATGGCCTGGCCTATGTCACCAACCGCCTGTCCACCGCTATCCGCGGCCTCCAGAGCGGAAGTGTGCAGATGTATGTGTGGATATATCTCATAGGAGTCCTGCTCCTCGGCGCAATAACGGCGGTGTGCGTTATCTGAGTCCGCTATCAGTACCAATCATGAAAAATCCAGTGTAATAGACTTATGTTTTCAAATATCCTGATATATTTCGTGGTCATCCCCGTGCTGATGCTTGCGGGGTTGGCACTGTGCCGCGGCATGAAAGCCATACGCACAGTGGCAGTCATAGGCTCGCTTGCCTTGACGGCACTTTCGATATGGTTGCTCGTAGATTATCTCGGGCAGCGCGCTGCCGGCGAAACGGCCCCCATGCTCTACACAGGGTCATGGAGTTGGTTCACGCCGCTTAACATCAATCTGGCTGTGGGTGTGGACGGCATTTCGATAGCCATGCTCATCCTTTCGTCGATAATCCTGCTTACAGGCACTTTCGCATCGTGGAAAATCAATCCGCTGCCCAAGGAATTCTTCCTGTGGCTTGTGTTGCTCTCCACCGGTGTGTTCGGATTCTTTATATCCATTGACCTGTTCACGATGTTCATGTTCTATGAGGTGGCTCTTATCCCGATGTATCTTCTCATCGGAGTGTGGGGCAGCGGCAACAAGAACTATTCGGCCATGAAGCTTACGCTTATGCTTATGGGCGGCTCCGCGTTTCTTATGCTCGGCCTCATCGGCATTTACTATCATTCGGCTCCCGAGGGCGGACAGCTCACATGGAACCTCCTTGAGATAGCCCGCAACGCTTCCATAGACAAAGGCTGGCAGTACTTCCTGTTCCCCATGACATTTGTGGGCTTCGGTGTGCTCGGCGCTATGTTCCCCTTCCATACATGGAGCCCCGACGGTCATGCCTCGGCTCCTACTGCAGTATCCATGCTTCATGCAGGTGTGCTTATGAAGTTAGGCGGTTACGGATGTTTCCGTGTAGCCATCTACCTTATGCCCGAGGCTGCCAATGATCTGGCCTGGATATTCCTGATCCTTACAGGCATTTCGGTGGTTTACGGCGCATTCAGCGCATGTGTGCAGACCGACCTCAAGTATATCAATGCCTATTCATCGGTGAGCCACTGCGGACTGGTGTTGTTCGCCATACTGATGCTCAACACCACAGCCATGACAGGCGCAATTATGCAGATGCTCTCCCACGGACTTATGACGGCTCTGTTCTTTGCCCTTATAGGTATGATCTATGGACGCACACACACGCGTGACATCACCAAGATGGGCGGCTTGATGCGCATCATGCCGTATCTCGGTGTGTGCTATGTCATAGCCGGTATGGCTTCGCTTGGTCTTCCCGGCCTGAGCGGGTTTGTAGCTGAAATGACCGTGTTTGTAGGATCGTTCCAGCACACGGACATGTTCCACCGCGTGTTTACCATAGTGGCTTGCTGTTCGATCGTTATCACGGCAGTATATATACTCCGTGTGGTAGGCAAACTGCTGTTCGGCCCTGTGCAGGACGATCACCACCGTTCGCTTACGGATGCTGAGTGGTGGGAGCGCACTTCCACAGTGCTCCTTATAGTGAGCGTGGCTGCCATAGGATGTTTCCCCAACTTCTTCGCCGACCTGATCAAGGCCACTTTCACCCCCGAGATATTCACAGTGCTTGGAATGAACTAACGAATTACAGATTGACCAATGGATTATTCACAGTTTTTAGCAATGAAACAGGAAATAGGATTGTTAATCGTATTTCTGTTAGTCTTTCTCTATGACATATTCATGCCCCGTAAGACTCAGGGCGGCATTGCGGGAGTGACAACACTGCTGTTTGCCGTGTTCACGGCTTTCGGCTTCTGTCCCGAAGTGTTCCGCTCAAGTGAGGCAGTGTTTGCCGGCATGTATGTCACCACACCGGTTATATCGGCCATAAAGACCATACTCAACATCGGCGTGCTGATAGTTCTTATCCAATCGGTGAAGTGGACATCGTCCGAACATCAGACAGTGCGCCGCGGCGAATTCTATGAGCTGCTGCTTATAACACTCTTCGGCATGTATCTGATGATATCAGCCCGTCACTTCCTCCTGTTTGTGATCGGACTTGAAACTGCATCGCTTCCGCTTGCCGCCATGGTGGCGTTTGACAAAAACCGTTATGAAAGCCATGAGGCCTCAGTGAAATATATTCTTACGGCTGTGTTCTCATCGGCTATATTCATGATGGGCCTGTCGTTTGTCTACGGACTTTCCGGCTCGCTTTATTTTGCCAAGATTGCCGAGGCGCTTGCATTCGGAGGCGCCACAGGAACAATGCTTACCGTGGCTTTGGCTTTCGTGATCTCAGGTGTAGGTTTCAAGCTCTCGCTTGTTCCCTTCCACCTTTGGACAGCCGATGTATATCAGGGTGCCCCCACTTCGGTCACCTCCTACCTTTCAGTGATATCCAAGGGAGCAGCCGCGTTCGCATTCCTTGTGATTCTCACCCAGGTGTTCGGCACAGTGTATTCACAGGTGTGGGAATGGATGCTGTATGCGTTGATAATCCTGACCATCACGGTCGGTAACCTCTTCGCACTGCGTCAGCGCAACATGAAGCGCTTCCTTGCATTCTCGTCAATCTCGCAGGCCGGTTATATAATGCTCGGCATCATAGCGTTCAACGCCATAGGTGTGGCTTCGCTCATGTTCTATATCCTTGTGTACATATTCTCCAACCTTGCCGCTTTCGGCGTGATCCAGGCCATAGAGAATGCCACAGGCTGTGTGGATATGGATGACTATAAAGGTCTTTATAAATCGAACCCGCGCCTGTCGTTCGCAATGATGCTTGCCATGTTCTCGCTTGCCGGTATACCTCCGTTTGCAGGCTTCTTCAGCAAGTTCTTCATATTCACCGGCGCCATTAACCAAGGTTCGGTAGCGATATACATACTGGTGCTCATAGCGCTTATCAACACCATTATTTCGCTCTACTATTACTTGCTTGTGGTCAAAGCCATGTTCATATCGCAGGACGAAAGCCCTATAGCCACATTCCGGTCGGCATGTACCGAACGTCTCGGGCTGTGGATCACAGTGGGCGGAATAATATTCCTCGGTATAGTAAGCTGTTTCTACAACACGCTTCTTGAACTTGCCGCAGGAGTTTTCTGATCCGCATTAAAGATTTACTTTCACGCCGTGAATCCGTTATCTGGTTCACGGCGTGTCGTATAAATTGATAACACACATCTATTATTATCTGTATGTCGAGGAGATCGCTATACGCATTGTCGTTTATATACCTGTCGCTGCCGTCAGTTATTTTTCTTTTTACATGGTGTGCGTCATGGATAGGCGTTCTGCTGGCTGTGGCTGTGGCGGGAGGTACGGTGTGGTTCTGCCGCCTTGGAACCGGCAAAGTGCCTAAGGCTAAGTCAATAGGCGTAGTGGCGGTCATAATAGCTGTGGTGGCGGTGTGGGCTCTTGTCGGCGGTATCGGAGGATACATATGGCAGAACCGCTGGGATCATATGTTCCGTAACGCCGTGTTTATGGATCTGGTAGCTAATCCGTGGCCGGTAGTCAACGGCGACGAGATGCTTGTTTATTATATCGGTTTCTGGCTTCCACCGGCTCTTGTGGCCAAGGCAGCCGGGTCACTGGCTGTGGGATGGGCCGCGCAATGGCTTTATGCTGTGGGCGGATTGCTCCTTGCGCTTTGGCTCACATTTGATGCTGCGGGCAAGGTGAAATGGCGCATAGTAATGCTGGTTATGCTGACCGGAGGAGTGGATATAATAGGATATCTGGCTATTGACGGGCATTGGGGTCCAGACGACATAATAGAGAACTGGAATGAGCTGGCATTTATGGAATGGCCTGACGTTATGATCTATTGGGTCTATAACCAGTTCATACCATCGTGGGTAGGGTGTATGCTCGCTTTCCGCCTGAGGGGTGGAGCCTCATCGATTTTCATAATGGCATTGATGCTTATAAGCGCTCCTATGCCGACAGTAGGGCTTGCTCCTTTGGCCGCTTATTTTCTGTGGCGGGATGTAGCCGGCGCGCGGGGATGGTTGCGTAAGCTATGGAATCTGTTTTATCCCACTAACCTTTTATCGCTGGCTGTGGCAATCGTTGTAGGTTCATATTTGTCCTCCAATGAATCGGCCGGGATGTTCGGTTTTCAGGATTTTTCATCGGCAGAAGCTGTGGGAGAGTTCATAAAGCGTTTTGCAGGCGCTGTTGTAATGGGGTTTGGCGTATGGGTGCCTTTTGTGTGGATGCGTGTGCGCCGCGATCCTGTGTTCTGGATTCTTACAGCTATGGTGATGTCCTGTATGTTTTTCACTATTGGTTGTGGCCGCGACTTTGTATCGCGCACATTCCTGCCATTGTCGTATTATATGCTTATGCGTATGGGGCAGGCTGTGTGCTCCTGGAGCGATTTCAGGCGTCGCACCAAGGCTGCGTTTCTTACTGTGGCTCTATTGAGCGCCTGCTCGCCGATAGATGAGCTTTATCGGATTACCTATTATTCCTTAAAGCTTCCTGCTGCCGAATGGCGTTATATCACATTCCACACAGTGTTTGATGCATATGCTTTACGTGAAAATTTTGTAGGCCCCGTCAGCAAATGGCCCTTCAGTAAATAATGAGGGCGAAGGTGGTGAGCCAGATGGCTATGCAGCCTTGGATGAAGCGGTCGTGGAGCAGGATGGCGGTGGGGCTTCCGCTGCGTTTCTCCACAAGGGCTATCTGCAAATAACGCAACAGGCCGGCAAGGACGAATACGGAAGTGATATAGACATGCTCGCTGCCAAGGCGTTGCATGACTTCGGGTGACAATGAGTACATGATGTAGCACACCATTGTTATCGTGGCCAGTATGCCGAGTGTCTGATTCATGAATGCAGTGTTGTAGCCCGCTATGCTTCTGCGTGCTGTTATGCCGCAGCTGTCATGGAGCACCACATCATCGCGTCTTTTTGCAAAGGCTAAAAAGAGGGCCAGGAGGAATGTCATGCACATGATCCACGGCGAGAGCCATATTCCGCAGGCCACACCTCCGGCTACTACCCTGAGCACGAATCCGGTGGCAACTATGAACACATCAGCTATAGCTATATGCTTGAGCCCTGCGCTATAAGCCGTATTGATGGCCAAATAGGCAAGAAGAATCCATGCCACGTTATCAGTTGAGAATATCCATGCGGTGGCGAATGCTCCTGTGGCCAGCATAAGCATGAGCATATAGGCCTGAGACACGGATATGGCGCCGGATGCTACCGGGCGCCGGCATTTCACGGGATGGCGCCGGTCATCGTCAGCGTCCCTGGCGTCGTTCATGCAGTATATGGCGCTTGCCATAAGGCAGAAGGCCATGAACACCGGGATGGTATGCAGCCAGCATGTGGTGTTGAAAAGCCGCCCTCCGAAAAACACCGGAAGTATTACAAACAGGTTTTTGACCCATTGCTGCGGACGGAGCAGTGTTATGATGGATTTCGCTGTCATTCCTGCGTTATCTCATCCTGCATGGGTGGTTCGGGCTGTATGCCGGCATGTGACTGCATCAGGCGGAAAATGCGCATTATATCATCTCCGTAAGTGGGGCGCATGGCCCAACGTCCTCCGAGATCCTCCCATGTGGGGGCCGAGCCGCGTGTCACCAACTTGAACCGCCGGTCCACAAGTTCTTCCCCTTCGGGAAGCGATTCGTTGCACGCATATGCAAACAGATGCTGTAGCTGGGCAGTCACGCCCTGTTCAATCGAGTCGAAGACATTCCCTTTTTTTCCGAGTTCGGTTACTCCGAGTCCGCAGAAATTATATTGGTCGGGGGTTACGGCAGTGCCGTCGGCAAAGCGGAACCATCCTGTTTCGATTATTCCCTGACACAGGGCTATGTCGCCGCGTATGCCGTAGCGTTCACCCAATGTGTGGTAGGCATAGGCTATCTCGATGGGGAATGAGGGATTGCGGGAAGCCACAAATTCATACATGTCACCTGCCGACACTTCCTGCTGCCCGAATATAGGGGTGGCGGAAAATGCTGTGTTAGGCGCTGTTATGGCCGCAAGGCATAGCGAAAACGCAGCTAAGAGTCTTTTCATGGAAGGTGAGAATCAAATTTTGTGCAATTTTAGTGATTTTATCCAAGATATGCCAACATCAGGGACATTTTTTTGAATTTAACATGGGATGGAGGCCTGTAAAGATTATGATTATACCTAAATTTGCATCCGGATAAACCATTCATCACATATCACATACCCCGTTCATAATATCTCAGCATGGATCTTTTTCAACCCGGATGTTTCAATATATTTCTTTCCGTGATGGCGCTTACGGCTGTCGTGGTGTTTGTGGCGCTGCATTTTGTCGAGGCCGGATATGGTGTGATGTACACACGCCGCTGGGGCGTTACTGTCAACAACCGTATAGGCTGGATCATGATGGAGGCGCCGGTGTTTGTGGCCATGGCGTTGCTGTGGTGGTTCTCCGGCCGAAGGACCGAGACTGCGCCCGTGGTGATGTTTCTGCTGTTTGAGCTTCATTATTTCCAGCGGTCGTTTGTTTTTCCTTTTTTGATAAAGGGAAAAGGTAAAATGCCTTTGTCAATAATCGTGATGGGTGTAGTGTTCAACACCCTGAACGCCCTGATGCAGGGGGGCTGGATATTTTATGTAAGCCCCGAGGGTCGTTATCCCGTGTCGTGGCTGTGGTCGTGGCAGTTCATTGCTGGCACAGCGGTTTTCTTCGCCGGTATGTGGATCAACATACAGAGCGATTCCATAATCCGTAATCTCAGGCGTCCGGGCGACACCGGCCATTATATCCCCCGCGGAGGGATGTTCCGCTATGTGTCATCGGCCAATTATTTCGGTGAATGGGTGGAATGGACCGGCTTTGCCATCCTCACATGGTCGTGGGCCGGTGCTGTGTTCTCGCTGTGGACATTTGCCAATCTTGCACCGCGGGCCTGCAAGCTCCGCCAGCGTTATGAGAAAGAGTTTGGCGATGAATTCATACGGTTGCGGCGCCGCAGCATTATACCGTTTATTTACTGATTGTAAAATTAAAAAGAATACCCGTAATGGAATATCCTGATTCTATATTGTTTACGCCGGCTAAGATAGGCCCGGTGACATTACGTAACCGCACCATCAGGTCGGCAGCTTTCGAAGGCATGGCCTCCGGCAACCGTCCCACTGCCATGCTTGCCGATTATCACACCTCCGTGGCCCGTGGAGGTGTTGGGATGACCACTCTCGCCTATGCGTCAGTGACCCGCAACGGCCTGTCATTCAAAACCCAGCTGTGGATGCGTCCTGAGATAATAGGGGAGTTGCGCGACATCACCGATGCTATCCATGCCGAGGGAGCCAAGGCCTCCATCCAGCTTGGCCATTGCGGCAATATGTCGCATAAATCCACAGCCGGCGAGACCCCGTTGGGAGCCTGTACAGGGTTCAACCTGTATTCACCTACCCCTGTGCGGGGCATGCGCGACGATGAGATTCGCGCCATGGCCCGTTCTTTCGGCGAGAGTGTGCGCATGGCTATGGATGCGGGCATGGACTGTGTGGAGATCCATGCGGGTCATGGTTATCTGATAAGCCAGTTTCTGTCGCCTTACACCAACCGCCGCCGTGACGGATGGGGCGGATCGCTTGAAAACCGTATGCGGTTCATGACCATGTGTATGGAGGAGGTGACACGCGCCGCCGACGGAAAGATCGGAGTGGTGGTGAAAACCAATATGCGCGACGGATTCAAAGGGGGAATGGAGATTAACGAGGCTATCCTTGTGGCCCGTCGCCTTGAACAATGCGGTGCCGATGCGCTTGTGCTTTCGGGCGGATTTGTTTCCAAGGCACCTATGTATGTCATGCGTGGCCCTATGCCTATAAAATCCATGACCTATTACATGCATCCCTGGTGGCTGAAATATGGTGTCAGCATGTTCGGCCGCTATATGATTCCCACCGTGCCTTATTCCGAAACATATTTTCTTGACGACGCCATTAAATTCCGCCGTGAGCTGAAACTTCCCCTCATATATGTGGGAGGATGCTCCACACGTGCCGGAATTGAAAAAGTGCTCGGCGAGGGGTTTGAGTTCGTTCAGATGGGCCGTGCGCTGTTGCGTCGTCCTGATTTTGTCAATTACATGCGCTCAGGCGGCGAAGAAGCCGGGTGTGATCATGTCAATTACTGTATAGCCCGTATGTATTCGCGTGAAATGGCCTGCCATCATTGCGCCGGTGATCTTCCTCCACAGCTTATAAAGGAACTTGACGGGCTTAAGGAGCGTGCACGCAGAACTTCCGGCAGCAGATAATGAAAAACAGAAGAGCATGGAAGCTTGCCTTGGTGACCGGAGCCGCTTCGGGCATAGGGCTATGCTATTGTAAGGAACTGGCCGCGCAGGGGGTTGCCCTTGTAATGGTGGACCGTAATCCTATGGAGGAGGCTGTCGCTGCCTTGGGGCCGGAGGCCCGGTGCCGCACACTGAGGCTTGATTTGACGGATCCTGACGCTGTTGACAGGATTATGGATTATCTCGGGCAGGAAAGACTTTGCCCGGATCTGCTGATCAATAATGCGGGAATATTCGACTTCGACGAAGTAGTGAATCTTCCGGAACGGCGCATAGCGCTTTATATCGATCTCCATGTGCGTGCGGTGACCATGCTTACGAGGCGCATGGCTATGATGATGGCAGCCGGAGGGGGCGGCACGATTCTCAACATGTCGTCGATGTCGTGCTGGATGCCAATGCCGGGGATCGCCATGTATTCGGCAACTAAATCCTATATAAGGACATTTTCGCGTGCCATAGCCGTTGAGCTGTCGGGCACAGGAGTAAGTGTTACGGTGGCTTGTCCCGGAGGCATTGCCACGGACCTTTTCGGGCTCCCGCGTAATTTACAGCATCTCGGGGTCCGGTTGGGAGCTCTTATGACCTCCGACCGATTCGTGAGGAAGGCTCTTATGGCAGCTGCCAAGGGGCGCCGTCAGTACATCAACGGATGGCTTAACCGATTAGCGATAGTTGCGGTAGGCGGCATGCCGGATTGGGCGCGTATTTTTGTGAAGAACAGTATATTGTCACGTTATGGAGCCACAGCCCGTGCGGGGAAATAAGGTAGTAGTTGTGACGGGAGCCACAGGTGGCATAGGCAGGGCCTTGACAGAAGCCTTATATGCCCGCGGAGTCCACACTGTGATAGCCGCGTGCCGTACGCCAAAGCGGCTTGAGGATATCGGAGAAACGCTTGCCGCGCGTTATCCTGACAACGGTTCGGAGATTATAGGACTTCAGCTTGATCTTGGCTCATATGGAGCGGTTGACAGTGCGGTTGACGCTTTGCGTTCACTTGGGCTGAGGATTGACGGACTAATCAACAATGCGGGAACAATGCCGTTGCGGACGCTTTCCGTAAGCCCTGACGGACATGAGTATACCATGCAGGTCAATTGTTTGTCGACACTGAGGTTCACACTCGGGGTGCTCCCCCTTATGCGGCGTGGCGGCAATGTGGTGTTCACGACCTCCGTGACACGGCGCCTTCCTAAGCCGACCGATAAATTCGACGAGGCAAATTTAAATGCACGCACTCTTGTAAGCCGTTTTCTTAACTATGGGCGCTCAAAGCAGGTGCTGACCTTTACCGCTGCTCTTCTTGCCGAACGCGAGGCCGTTTCCGGCATAAGGTTCAACTGTGCGGATCCGGGAGTGGTGGATTCAGGTATAATAACTTTAGGCTATCCGGTGGTCGACAAGTTGGCCGACCGCCTGTTCCGTCCTTTGATCTCTACTCCGGCCCAGGGAGCAGAAGCCGCTTTGCGTGCTTTGGACACTGACAGGCAGTCCACGGTCTCAACACGCCACGCCACCCGGTCGTTAAGCATTGACGCATACAAACGTGCCATTGGGACGCATGCCCTGTCCCTTGCCGGTTGCTGATTCAGTTCCTGTGCAGGAAATAGCGGAACACATCTTTTTGGATCACTGATCCGGCAAGCCTGTTGAACAGAAGGTATACTCCTATGCCTGCTGTGAACTGGAGCGTGAGCACGGCAAGCGGCGACGTTATGCCGGTAAGGTCCGGAATCATCATCACACCCAAGGAGGCAACGAGGCTGAAAGCGGCATAGGGTGCGCTGTCGGTTACAAACTGCCACGCCCTGCATCCGCATAGACGTGCCGTAAGAATAAGCGTCACCACTGTGGTAAGGGCCGACGCCGCTACCTGTCCCCACATGAATATTTCCAGGCCCAATGTCAGGTTGTCAGGCTCGCTGAGGGCTATCACCGGCAGTGTGGCTATTATGGCCGCGATAGCTACCCCGTCGCGCAGCAGTTCGGTGAACACCATCAGTTTCGACCGTCCGAGGGCTATTATATAATTGTTGTAATTGGCCGAGATTACAGTGAAAATACCTCTGATCAGCAATATTCGGAACAGGTCTATGGATGGATCCCATTTGGTGCCGAACAACAGGTGAAACAGAGGTGTGGCCATTACAATCAGTATAAAAACCGACGGGAAGAGCAGATAGGCCGTGAAGCGGTTCATCTTCGATACTGATGAAGCGAATTTCTCCCTGTCGTCCTGATATTCCGAAAGTGCCGGCAGAAACGACTGGGTCAGTATCTGCGACAGTGAGGCCACTCCCATCTTGCTCCATTTGTCGGACTGGGAGTAATATCCGAGCGGCACGAGTCCGGCCCTGTTGCCGATAAAAAACGAGTATATGTTCTGGAACAGAATGTTGAGAAACGAGGTGCCCATTACTCCCAACCCCATGCTCATGAATGATTTGAGCGACGTCCATGAGAAACGGATAAGCGGAGTCCATTTGCCCACTCCCCATATTATAGCCGACTTTACTGTGGCAAGTGAGATCCCCTGCCATACTATTGCCCAGGCGCCGTAGCCGGCGAAAGCAAGGCTTATTCCTGTCACCGCTCCTGCTATAAGCCCTATCGAGTTTGCGGCCGTCACAATTTTCACCTCCATGCGCTTCATGAATCTGTTGGTCGGCACTATTGCAGAGGCATTGATAATGAATGTCAGGAACATCACGCGGGAAAGGGGTATCAGGCGTCCTCCTCCCTTGAAAATGCTGTCTATGAACGGTGCGGAAAAAAACAGAATACCATATATTGCCACCGACATGGCTATGTTGAACCACATCACAGTGGAATAGTCAAGCCTATCGGGTGATTTGCGCTGTATCAAAGCCCAGGAGAAACCGCTGTCGACAAACAGTGTGGCGAATGCCTGAAACACCGCTACCGCTCCAACCAGTCCGAAATCCTCAGGCGACAGCAGCCTTGCCAATATTATGCCGGTAACGGCATAAAGCACCTGTGTGGATATCTTATCCACAACATTCCATTTAAGGGTGTCGGCCACCTTGGCTTTCATGGCCTTACGGCCGTTGTCGGACTGGCTGTCGGTCATTGTGCGGGTTCGTCCTTTATAACTTTGCCACCCCACATACGGGATTTGACTTCAGGTTCGCCCCGATAAACCACCGTTGCCGACATTCCTTTTATGTTGAGTTTGCCTGAAGGGTTGCAGAGCACCGTGCCTGTGCCCCATAGCGAGCAGTTTACCTCCCTTGCCGCAAGATCCCCGGCATTGATATAGCCTGTGCCGGAGTTGGATATTTTAGCCTTGTCACATTTTCCGCTGATTCTTAGGGTGCCGTTGCCGGTAAATTTAGTGGCGTTCACTGTTGTGGCGGCCACTCCCTCCACCGTCAGCAGTCCGTTGCCTTCGAGCCGGGCGCTGAAATGTTTTACAGGTTTCAGATTGTGTACCAACACTGCCGAATCGCTGTTGTTTTCGATTCGTGTCAGGGAGTCGGAGTAAATGTAAAGGGTAGGGAGTCCGGCGGTCCGGGAGCCTACATTGGCAAGCTGGACTGTGAGCCGGCGCTTTTTTTCATCAGGGGTTACCATGACTTCGGGCGCAATATCGGGCGCAGCCCTGAAGCTGACTATGCCGGCCGAGTCGGGAAGGCTTTTGTAAACCACATTGAAGCCGTCCATCACACGTAGCTCCGTGAAGTTGTTGGCCCGTATCTCATATTGGCGCACGTCGGATGGATTCGAGGCGTTGACGGCTATGGCAGTCCATACGGACAGGATCAGTGCAAGTGAATTTTTCATACGTCAGGTAATATATCGGTTTCTATAGTGTGCAGTATTGATTGCAGTTCGGCATTGGTTGAGGCACGCAGCATGGCTATCCGGGTGTCGCGGAAATGGGGAATGCCTTTGAATAGGGGCGATGCGGCAAGATGGCGCCTGATATGTAATATTCCCCGGTATTCGTCTATGCGGTCTATGCTTTCGGCAATCTGGCGCCGAAGCAGTCCGAACTGCTCGCTGTGGCTTATCTCTACAGGTTGGAGGCCGGAGGCGGCACGCTTCATGTTGCGGAATATCCAGGGAGCGCCGATGGAGGCACGCCCTACCATGACACCGTCCACTCCGTAGCGGTCAAAGGCTTCCTTTACCTGCTCAGGCGAAGTTATGTCGCCGTTGCCTATCACAGGTATCGATAGCCGTGGATTCTCTTTTACCCGTGCTATCATTTCCCAGTCGGCCTGACCGGTGTACATCTGCGAGCGTGTGCGCCCGTGCACGGTGAGCGCCTTGATACCGCAGTCCTGAAGCATTTCCGCAAGCTCCACTATTATCTTGTTTTCGTGATCCCACCCCAAGCGGGTCTTCACTGTTACAGGGAGTTTGACCGCATCGACAACCGCACGCGTGATTTCCAGCATTTTGGGGATATCCCTGAGCATTCCGGCGCCGGCACCTTTTCCGGCCACTTTTTTTACCGGACATCCGAAGTTTATGTCGATTATATCCGGACCGGCATTCTCCACAATCCTGGCTGCTTCCACCATTGATGCTGTGTCGCGTCCGTAGATCTGGATTGCGGTGGGCCTTTCGGCTGGATCTATTGACAGTTTGCGGGTTGTGGCTGCGATGTTGCGTATCAGGGCATCGGCGCTTACAAATTCGGTATAGGTCATATCGGCCCCTTGCTCTTTGCATATGAGCCTGAACGAGCGGTCGGTGACATCCTCCATCGGAGCCAGCATGACGGGTCGGGGGCCAAGGTCGATATTTCCTATTTTCATTACAAGAAATTTTAGTGGCAGTGATATTGATTGGTGTGCGAAATTAGTGATTTTTTACCGATTTCAGGTTATGGAGGCATATAATGTGGACTAAACGGAAAGTAAATTTTCCATTATTGCCATGCGGTGCTTTTGCGCCGCTTTTGTAAGGAAAGCCTTTGGGTAATCCGGAATAATTAATTACCTTTGTCAGCGGTTATAAATTACCACATCTTTACTTACATCACATTCTTTTATTAACCATGAAGAGGAAAATTTTTTGTTCGATGCTGACGGCCATTTCCGTGCTTTCGGCAGCAGCCGACGAGATCACAACCGTGCCCTCGCCCGCTGTAACGACTAAAGCCCTGCAAATTACGGTTAACACCAAAGACCTCGGAAGCGAAGTCTATTGTTACACATGGGCTATTGCCGGGGAGCAGACAGTGGAAGCTGCCGCGTGGGCTGAGTGTAATGTCCCGAAACACAAGATGAGCGGTTCGGGCGGTACTTACACATTTGCAATCAGCAACATTCAGGAGTTTTACGGCATGACCGACGCTCAGTTGGAATCACTCACCAAACTCGGCTTCATCGCCAAGAACAATTCGGGTCAGTCGGCAGATCTGATGGTGGATGTTATTCAGGGGCGGCGGAATTTTTATTCCGGCGGCGAAGGATCGGCCACTAATCCGTTTGTATTGAAAACTCGTGACGACATGCTCACTCTTTCTGTCACTTCAGGCGACTGGGAGGCTGAGTATTATTTTGTTATGGATGCCGACATTGAGGTAGGCGAGTTTGCAGGCATAGGTTCAAAAGGAAGTCCGTTCAAGGCTCATTTCGACGGTCGCGGACATGTGCTGTCAGGTGTTGTCATCGACGGTTCGGAGGTGCTTGGTGCCGCCACCGGTGTGTTCAACGCCATCGACGGTGCTTCTGTAAAGAATCTCGCCGTAAGCAATGCTGAGGTCAGGGGCACCACTTTCACAGGTGCTCTCGTGGGTCTTGCAATTTCCGGCTCAGTTTCGTCCTGCTATACTTCGGGCTCAGTGACAGGTTCATCCATCTGTACCGGAGGCCTTATAGGTGAGAATGCCGGAGCTGCTGTGAGCGACTGCTATTCCACGGCTTCCGTTTCTAACCCGGGCGACTATGCTGTGGGTGGTCTTGTAGGAAAGAACAAAGGTTCGGTAAAGAACACATTTGCTGCCGGATCGGTTAAAGGTTTCAATTATGCAGGCGGTCTCATAGGAGCCAATTACGGCACTGTAGCCAATTCAGTGGCCATGAATGCCGGCATGGATGCTCCGGCCGGCAACAACTATGTGGCCCGTTTCGGTGGAAACAACAACTCCCGTAACAATAATTCCAACAACATGTCATGGTTTGAAATGCCTGTGACTCAAAGCGCATGGGGCACACATGGCCACCATGCCACGGGCCATACCCACGATCTGGTATTAAAGGACACTTATGCCGTGACATTAGGATGGAATTTCGAAAATGTCTGGGAATGGAAAACGGCAGGAACAAAGCAATATCCTGCTCTTAAAGGTATCGGAGGTCAGGAAAATGCTCCCTGTTCCGATAATTTTTATGAGATTTTGGCCGGAATAGATGATATGACAATGGGTAATGGTGGTGTAAAGGTATTCCCCAATCCCGTTGTCACAGTGCTTGAGGTGCGCTCGGCTGCTCCTGTGGCTTCTTATACTCTGACCTCTCTGTCAGGAGCCGTTGTAATGTCAGGCAACAGCGTCGGCACTTCCTTGTCGGTTGATATGGGAAATGTGGCTCCGGGCATGTATTTCCTGACCACCGTATCGGCCGACGGCAACACGGTTGTAAATAAAATCATCAAGAAATAATAAACCGCTTCTACCGAATATCAATCATGAAATTCAATATATTCAAATCGTTTGCAAGGTGGGGCGCTGTGTCGGCTATGCTCTTTGGAGCCATGACAGCAGCTGCAGCCGTGAATTCGGGCAATCCGGCCCTTACCGCACTGGAAATAAGGTCAGAGGGTCAGAATCTTATAGAATTCAGCCCGGACAAAACCAATTACACAATAGAGGTGGAGGATGCGTCGCTGATCACATTGTCGTGTGCCCCGGCCGCATCCGACGGTGTTGTGGGAATAACTGTCAACGGCACCGCCTACGACAATCATTCGCTTGCCTCGCTTAAAGGGGGTGAGAACCGTATAGTCTACAAGGTAACCACAGGCAGTGCCACACGTTCGTATGTTATCGACATAAAGACTCCGCAGGTTATGCGCGGACGCCACTTCATGTGGAAAAACGCTACCGTTTACTTTGTGCTCACCGACCGTTTCCACAATGGCGACACTTCCAACGACGAGAGCTATCACCGTCACAAATCCGTGGGAGGCAGCAATGTGGCCACATTCCATGGCGGTGACATAAAGGGTCTTACCGAGAAGCTCGACTACCTTGACCGTCTCGGTGTCGATGCAGTATGGATCACAGCCCCCTATGAGCAGATGCACGGATGGACAGGCGGTAAGTCGGATGCGTTCCCCCACTATGCTTTCCATGGTTACTACACGCTTGACTGGACCTATATGGACCGCAACATGGGTACACTTGACGAGTTCCGCACCTTCGTCACCGAGGCCCATCGCCGTGGCATACGTGTGGTTATGGATATAGTGCTCAACCACACCGGTTACGCTACTCTCGACGACTGCGTCGATTACGGTTTCGGCAATTTCAACGGCACACCTACAGCAGGGTGGGTGCCTTCGAGCTCTACCTATTCCATGTGGGCCGAATCCAACGAAGTGTCGTTCAATGCCAATACCAAAGGCAACTGGGACAAATGGTGGAGCGGCTGGGTACGCGCTTTCGGCGACCGTGACTGGGGCGTCTCGGCAGGCTTTGCCAAAGAAGGCAGCGATGACCGCACACTGAGTCTTGTGGGTCTTCCCGACGTGGTGACGGAAAAGACCTCCTCGGTAAATATTCCGCCTTTCCTCTCATATAAATGGAGTAAGGAGAACACTGGCGATTACCTGAACTACCGCCTTCCGAATGTTGATGAATGGCGCGTGGACGGCAAGGGTGCTCCGGCCGATTATGTGATAAACTGGCTTGCCGCATGGGTGGAATACTTCGGTATCGACGGCTTCCGTTGTGACACCGCCAAGCATGTGGAATTCTCACGCTGGAAACAGCTCAAGGAGACATGTTCGCGGGCTCTGTCGAAATGGCGTACAAGCGACCGCGCAGACGAATATGCGAAGAAATGGACTGACGATTTCTGGATGACGGGTGAAGCATGGGCCTGGGATCACGGTGACACTGGCTATTTCTCCGAGGGTGGTTTCGATTCAATGATCAATTTCGCTTTCAACGGAACCGAGGGCGGAACAGGCCGTACGCCCAGTGTGGATGACTGGAGCTATTATTCCAACTTCTGCAACGGATCGTCGGGCCGTCAGGTGCTTAATTATGTATCAAGCCATGACACCGGACTTCACCGTCCCGGCAACCAGAAGAATGTAGCTACAATGCTTCTTCTCTGTCCCGGCGGCGCACAGATATATTACGGTGACGAAACATCGCGTCCGGCTGTTTCATCTATCGACGCCGGCATGGTTACCCGAGGCGACATGAACTGGAATGCCGTTGACAATGACGACAATAAACATTGGCAGAAAGTGGGCCAGTTCCGCCGCCGCAATCCTGCTGTAGGTGCGGGCACCCAGATTAATCTCGGAGCCGACACTTACGGACGTGTGCTTGCCGCCGACACTTATTCCAACTCTGTTGTCATCCGCCTTAACACAGTGCCGGGCCAGACCTATACTGTAAGCACAGGATCTG
>OGXX01000510.1_pt1 | contig 43019 bp, 47 predicted proteins | sample 1576301 | NCBI WGS metagenome assembly OGXX01 (sample SAMEA3541469, study PRJEB24748) | human gut metagenome | biome: human gut; feature: human-associated habitat; material: faeces | place: China | collected 2012
GAAAAGTGGAAGTGACATGGCATATAGCTTTGATTATTACAATGAAGAAGCTCGTAAAATTACTGCAAAAATAAATAATAGCTATCACGACCAAAAAGAACTTAGAGAATTATTCACTCACTTAATAAAAAAAGAGCCTGGTAAAAATTTTAAATTATTCCCACCTTTTTTCACTGATTGCGGATTAAATATTCACATTGGCGACGATGTATTTATAAATTCTGATTGTAAATTCCAAGACCAAGGAGGTATCTATATAGGAAATAGATGCTTAATTGGACATAATGTAGTTTTAGCTACCTTAAATCATGGAGAACATCCAGATAACCGCGGAGATTTAATTCCTGCACCAATTCATATTGGTGACGATGTATGGATTGGATCTAATTCAACAATACTTTCAAATGTGACTATAGGTAATGGTTCAATAATAGCTGCAGGAGCTGTTGTTAATAAAGATGTAGAAGAAAAAACAATTGTAGGCGGCGTTCCTGCTAAAATAATAAAAAAATTGAATAAAAATGTTTAAATAGCTATTTAATTAATAATTTTTCTCGAAAAGAGCAGATTATACATGATAATCCAACAAAACATATTAAACATGAAAGTGGCATTCCTTGCTATGGTGAATTTAAATAGAAAACTCAGTGCTTGAGAGCGTTGATGATGATATTCCTGAGATTATATTCCAGCTTTCATGTTAATCTAGATTTGCTGAAATAACTATAGTTTAAAGTGGAGTTCTCTTAAAAAATTTTTTATAAGTCAAAATATAATTTGATTACTATCATCCCATTAAATAAATATAGATAAAGATAATTTTTCAAGCTACAAAAAAGTTTCTATATAAAAATAGTAACTATTGAAGAGTGCATCCCCAATAGTTAATAGAACTTATATGTTATTATGGAATTTGGCTGACTTAAAATATTCGAAAATACATTCCAATATTTTTAAATTTAAATTTTAGAATTAAGGATACAAAACTTTTAATTCCACATATAACTATAATAGTAATAACTATATAAATGTTTATTGAAATAATCAGTTGAAAAAGTTCTTAAAAATAGATATTGGTGAATATTAATGATTATTTTAACAATATACTATTGGATAACAGTTATTTTGCTAAAATAAGTCTTGATAAGAATATTATTTCTTGAAATAATACTATCATCAAAACAAAAAGATAATAATTTTTTATTAAAAAGTAATAAAATTTTTATTTTTAAAAAATTAGAAATTAAAAATGAGCTTTAGAAAAAATAAGATCTAAGAAGCCTGATTAAAGCAAAATATTCATTTTGATTCAACCAATAAAAAGTAATACTTTTTAGTAAAATAATACTACTTTTCAATGAGTCCATTTTATATTCGAATTATTAAGATATTCATCTCTAGAAATCTAGTTTTCATAGATGCTATAATATTGCAACCGCAATAAAGGTAATGGTTTAAATTTCGGTTTAATTAACGGCACTTTCAAAAATCATGTGCTTAGCATATGATTTCATTTCTCCGACATTATCTAATTTCCCTCATTATATTAACTTAATGGCCTTATTTTTAAATTTTAATCATTTTACATAGAAATAATAGAATATTATAAATCTTGTCGATTTATCAAAAGCACAGAATTTTTGAATGTGTCAATTAACAAATAAAATTAAACTTTATAAGTATGAGTATTTAATACATTTTATTTTATAACTATTTTTTTCATCATACTTTCTTATGTAGATCAACATATAAACTACAAAAGATAGAGACCATTTGGAAAGTAATATTTTTATTATAATAAATGTAAAAGTTTTTTAATTATCAACTACTTATATACATAATATGAGACTAAATAATAAAATAATGTTAGGCATATGCATAGCAGCAATACTTCTAGTTACTAGTGCTGCATATGCTAGTGAAAAAATAGATGTAACCAGTGGAACATACTACTTCCACGGAACAGATGAACCTGCATTTGAAGATGGATACTACGCAAATATCGAAGTAGATGGAGAAGTATACTACTTCGATGATGATGCATACGATGCAATGTGTGAATATGATAATAATTTTGCAAGAGGATTAATGGTACAATTTGGTGATCATGGAAATGATGCAGATATTAAAAATATTCTTGGAATGAAAGTTGGATCCATTAGTGGAAATGAAAACGTTGATCCTTTCACAGAACCAATACTTAAAAGTTTCTCATTTGAATATGAGAAAGGAACTGTAGGCTACAACAAAGATGCTAATATCATCAATAAAGTTTATGATTCTGAAGGAAAAGAATTAACATAAAAAATGTTAATTCTCTTTTTATTTTTTCATCAACTCAAAAATATCATCGAATGATTCTTTATTAAAAATATTTTCAATTTTTTTCAAAAAATTATCCAACTCATTTACTTCTGACTCTTTTTCATTATACTTACTTTCCAACTGAATATACTTTGGGATTTTAATATCCGTTTAAATTTTGGTTTAATTAACAAATAAAATTAAATTTAAATCAATTTACAAGTTTATTTCAATCCATTTCATTATTTTTTCTCTGTTTTGCAGTGAAAGAGAAGTGATCATTGCTTTTTATAACTTGTAATTACTTATATTGATTCTTTAATATTCAGTAATACAAAGATAATTATTTATATTACTTTTAATAAACTATGAATTAAAAAGTTGTAATAACTTTTTATAAATTTATATTAATTGAGGTAAATAATGAATTTAAGTATTCTGGAATTAAATGATGAACTTATTGAAAAATATGACGTGGAAGCTTTTTTATTCCATATGATAAAAATCTCTTATAAATTGGATTATGTGCCAGAATATCATTATGATGTTGTGGATTTAAATAAATATTATATAAATCCTAAAAAGAGTGCATTCTTTATAACAATAAATAGAAATACAAATAGATTAGTTGCAACAGCAGCCATTAGAGAATATGATAAAAATTATCATATTAAAAACAGGCATTACAATCATGAAGATACTGCTAGTATTTATCGTGTATTTGTAGATCCAGAATATCGTCGATATAAAATTGCAACAAAAATGATTGAGAAAATAGAAAAATTTTGCCTCGAAAAAGGGTATAAGGAAATATATTTACACACTCAAAAAAATAGCTGTGGAGCATTACCATTTTGGTTGAAAAACCATTACAAAATTACTCAAGAAATGTCTAACGAATTAGGAACTATTCATATGGAAAAAAGCCTATGCTCAAAATAGTTATGTTGTTTAACCCAAATTAATCTCCTTAAAAATCCTTTTATTTTATGTAAAAATTAGAAATATAATTGTTACATCTATAAATGAAATATATGAATAAATATTTAAATCAATTTTTTAATGTTTCAATTTCGGTTTAATTAACAAATAAAATTTAACGAATAAAAAAATCTAAAGAACAAAAGTTTTATAGGAAATCAATGCTTTATGACCCATGGAGGTTATGTTGTTGATGTAAAGGGCTTTTTGGAAAAAAGTAGAAGTAAAAATCATAGCCCATGCATCAAAAACAGCAAAAACCCTTGATTTGGATGTAGATATTAAATTGGTGTAGAAAATAATCTTGATTTTACTACAGATGGTATGCTTACGATGTGCCAACATCATTTAAAGTAAAAGTTACCAGTCAGATGAAGAAAAAAGAAGTTATTCGACTTGTTAAAAAACAATACTTATTTTAAAAAAATAGAAAAAATTAATTTTCTATTTTTAAATTTTTTCATGGTCTAAGTGCTCCTCCACCTTGAAGAGCAATTGTTTCTCCACTCATATAGCTAGCGTCATCAGAAACTAAAAAGACACAAACACGACCGATATCTTTTTCAGCGTCACCAAAACGTTTCATTGGGATTGCTTGAATTGTCTGTTCGTATAATTCTGGATAGTCTTCTCTCCATTGTTCGAGCTGTGGAGTCATAACCAATGGACATACTACATTAACATTAATGCCATATTCTCCCCATTCGTTAGCAGCTACTCTTGAAAGTCCTCTAATTCCTTCTTTTGAAGCAGCATAAGATGATTGGCCTGGTCTGCCATTTAAACCAGCACCAGATGCAAAGTTAACAATACTGCCATGAGTTTCTTTTAAATATGGAAATGCTTCTCTCATGAAAAAGAAAGTACCATATAATCCGCTGTTAATAGCTAATGCAAAATCATCAGCGCTGTGTTCTTCTAATTTCAAACCAGATTTGGATGCTTGTGCATTGTTGATTAAAGCGTTTAAATGTCCAAATTTATCGATAGTAGCTTCAATAGCATGTTTTACATCACTTTCAATACCACCATCAGCTACCACATCTAAAACTTCAACGCCGTATTTGTCTTCAAGCTCTTTTTTAGCATTTTCCAAGGTTGATTTTGTTCTTCCGGTTATTACAATATTGTAACCTTCTTTTGCAAATGCAGTTGCAATTCCAAAACCTATTCCTTTTCCTCCACCAGTAATTAAGACGACTTTTTTTGAATCCATTATTATCACCTTCTATAATAAGTATTAATTTCAATGTTAATAAATTAAATAGATTTTATAAAAAAAGCAGGATTTTATTCTTCTTATGTATATGGACTAGCTATTTTTTAGCACTATTATATGGTAATTCATTTAATTACTTGCCACAATCATAATAATAATTGGAATTAAGAAGCTCAACTACTTCTGGACCGTAGATCCTAATAAGTTTTCTTATATATCTTTCTCTTTCACTTTCTTCTATCATTTCCAGAATAGCATATGCCTCAGCTATGTCAAAATTATCATGAAGAAAATGTTGATCGTCGAATCCCAGGAAATCAAACATGATTTATCACTCCAATATTTATGGATTGTATATTAATTGATATAAATTTATCTAATATCTGTTTGTATATAAATATTATAGAAAGAGCCATCCAAAGAAAGAAAGTTATTAGAAAATAACCTTTTCTTTGGCTGATGTATTTGTATGTTTTCAACTTGTACTTAGTTTTGTCCATGATATGAAAATAAAATTTTGGAGATTATTTGGGAGGTAACATATTTAAGATTTTATAGAACCCTATTAACATATCATGTTGATGATTTTCATCATCACATATACTATTGAACATACCCCTATATAAATATTTAGGTATGCCTAAATTTTAAAATATGAATAAAAAAAGAATTATAAATCAATAGCTTCCTTAAGCTTGTTGATAGCCACTTTCTTTTTAGCAGGATATGCAGCTATTTTGATTTTCAAATGAATTGAATCACCAGAATCGACAATATTAATCTTTTCATCAATAGCATCCTCTTTTGAAAGTCTTAAAAAGAGATTTCCATTTTCATCTACTTTTTTATCAAGATCATTAATTAGCTTATCTAAAACTTTACTATCAAGTTCTAATAACTTATTGAAAAAATCTTTAGTTTGTCTTTTTTTACTAATTACTCCAGTTAAAATCAGTATTCTATTTTCAGTTAAGCCTTCTGCTTCTTCAATTTCAATTTCAGCATCTGGAAAAATATTAAGTATAGCTTGTTTAAGTTCATCCAAATCCTCATCTTCATAGACAAACTCACGAAAGCGAATGTTATGTATCATATTATCTTAAAAAAAGTTTTTAAAAAAGAAAATGTAGGAAAGAAGACTATCCTTGTCTTCTTGCTTTTTCACTACCTTTTCCTTTGCTTTTGTATCCGCGTCCTTTATGTCCTGCACTGGTTAAGCCTCTAAGAGCTCTGTTAGTGTGTTTGTTAGAACAAATCCAATTGATTCTTTTATCGTTAATGATAGAAGGACTTTGTGGATCTACTAAAATTACTTCGTAATATTTATATTTACCGTCAGCCCATACCCAATAGGAGTTTAAAACTTCTAAATTCGGATATTTTTTAGCTACACGTTCTTCAGCTATTCTTTGAATGGATTTAGATTGAGTAATTTTGTTTACACCCATTCTTTTAGGTCTACGACCATGTTTGAAACGTGATTTTCTTCTTCCACCACGTCTTACTCTGGTTCTTACCATGATGAAACCTTTTTTAGCTCTGTATCCTAAGCTTCTAGCTCTGTCTACACGAGTAGGTCTATCTATTCTTTGAACAGCTTTTTCTCTTCTCCATTTAGGAGCTCTTTGCCACATGAGTTCACGTACATATGAATCATCTGGCCTTTTCCAAGCATCTCTAATATACTTATACATAGACATAATAAACACCTTTTCGTTCAGCCTAATTGGCCACATCCAGGGAATCATATTCCCAAAAAAAGTTGCTAATCGCTAAATCAATATAACGATTAATAAAATATTTATTTTAATTATTTATAAATATGATGGTTAGTATATAAAGTATTTGAGGTGAATTTCAATGAGTCAGATAGATAAAATAATGGAAGAAGCAGAGCACAGCTATTTTAAAGAAGACAATTTAGAAAAAGTACTTGAATTAACAAAAAAAGCAATGGATATTGATCCGACTGACATAAGACCAATAGATTTAATGGGTGTTGCACTGTTTGAAACTGGACATAACGATGAATCAATAATCTGCTATGATAAAATAATAGAATTGGATCCTGACAATAATGACGCTAAGCTTAAAAAAGGTCAAGTCCTTACAGAACTTAAAAAATATTCAGAAGCAATATCAATTTTTGATGAGCTTATTGAAAACAACACAGATAGAAAGGATGAAGCAATAATAGCTAAATTAACATTAAATATTGAAATGGAAGATGAAGAATCTTATCAAAAAACTTTAAAACTTTGCAAAAAGGTAATAGCTGAGGAAGATTCCAAATACTTAAAAGATGAAATAGGGTTTATTGAAAGCATCCACTCCCTTTTAAAAAATCAGTAATTACATTACATAAATGACAAATAATTATCCTCCCTCTCTTTTTTTTCATAAACAATGCATTATTGCTTTATTTCTGTAATAATGCTTTAATTTAACTAATACATATAAAATTAATCAAAAGAAAAAAATATCAAACAATATCTATTATTAACAATACAAAAAGAAACAGAAAAAGCTAATAAAATAAGAGAGATACTAATGGATCCAGTTGACATATTTATTTATACGATCGCATCAATTTGTGTTCTCATGATGTTAATAGATGCCTGTAGGAAAGGAAATACCAGAACGAAAGAGAACATTTGGCAAAAAGTAAAGGCCATTGTCATTGCAATAATCGTTATATTAGTTATGTCTATATAATGTGCCTCTGAATATTAGGCAAAAAAGAAAAAAAATGCAAGAAAGTTTATTTTCTTGCCCTTCCAACTCTACGTGCAAGTACTAGTTCACCAACAGAGATTAAACCTGCAAAAAACTTTTCAAGTCCTCCTGTTGCCCATATAGCTTCACCGAAAGTTGAATTTCTAATATTATTTTCATATTCTTCAGGTGTGATTTTCTTACCAGTTGCCCTTCTTGAAACCACAGCTGATGCTTCCATTAAATCTTCCCAGCTTACTCCTTTAAGTTGTTTATGCATCGCTTCGTAAATACTATCTACCTTAATATCATAAAGGGCAGACAATAGTTTTACAATATCACAGGACCTTATAATTCCCACTACCTGATTATTATCGTTTAAAACTGGTACAGCCACATAATGGTTATCTGCAGTCATTATTACTGCTAATCTTGCTGGAGCATTTTCATTTATTGTTTCAATTTCTTCATAAGAACTCATTATCTCTGAAATCACGTCAAGATTTTCTCTTAAACCTCTTGTAATATCAAATGATGTTACCCATCCTATTAATTCCATATTCTCGTCTACAACAGGACATGTAAAACGACGAACTTCTTCCATTACCTTTGATACATCTACAATTTTATCATCTGCATGAATATATGCGAATTTTGTATCCATTAATTGTTTAGCTTTCATTTTAATTTACCTCCTTATTTTCTATAAGCTTTAATGCACCAACAGGACAGCGGCTAGTACATTCAATACATCTGATACATTTATCATCATTTAAAACTACTACTTCATCTTCTAGCTTAATAGCTTCTGTAGGGCAGTTTTCTTCACATAAATAGCAGTTTACACATATGTCCTGATTTATTTCAAGATTTTTGGTGTATATTAAAGGCCCTACATATCTATTTAGATTTATAAAATCCCCTATTGATGTTACAACACACGCTCCACATCCTATGCAAAGCTTTTTATCTATAACTGGATAAAGTGTGTCTTCTTCAAGTTCGATGTCAACTTCTACGTTATGGTCTTCAAAATATTCTTTAAATTCAAGAGTATAAGCTCCAGTAGGACAGAAACTTGGAACATCTCCATCAATATTGAAGTTGTTATAGTCAATAGCTATATCTTCCATTCTAACGATTCTATGAGGTATTACTCTTTCTGTTAGATAGTACTTTAGAAATTCACTATCTTCCTCTCCATTAAATTCAACAGTATTTTTAATAATTTTTATACATGAAATCGGACATGACTGAACACATATTTCACATTTAACACAATCGTCTTGTCTTATTTTAGCTATTTTAAATATATTTGCCTCATCAATTGCATTAACTGGACATACATCAACACAAAGATTGCATCTAACACAGTCTGGCCCTATAGCTATTAATTCTACTTCAGACTGGAAATCTCCTAACTCAAATTTAAAGTCATCAGTATTGTCCTCCAAATCAACAGATTTCATATACACGCCATTTTCTAAGCTTTTAATTTTTTTATCAAATGAGATGTCCATAATATTACCAACTGCCAATTAATTCTTTTAATTCATCTTCACTTGGGAAGTTTTCCATCCCCATAGCCTCAATAGCCTTACTGGCTGTGAAATTACCTAAGATACATGATTTTTCTAAATTAAAACCATTTAACCATCCATATAAAAATCCACTATTAAAGCTATCTCCTGCACCGGTTGTATCTACAACTTTACTTTCAAATGCTTCTACGTCACATTCTTCAGTAGGGCTAATTGCAAATACTCCCTTGCTGCCTTTTTTAACAACCACAACATCAATTCCAGAATCTAAGGCATATTTAGCTATTTCTTTAACAGACAAAGCACCTAAATCTTTATAAAGGATTTTTAATTCCTCTTCATTAATAAGAAGAATATTGGTTCTGTCTAAAATCACCTGAAGTTCATCTAATCCTTTTTCAACATAAATCATTCCAGGATCAAAACTTAAAACAACATCCTCATTTAAATCCTTTAAAAGTTCCTTTTGAGTGTTGAAGCTGTCTCCAACAAATGATGTAAAGTGGATTATTCTAGTAACGTTTATATTCCGAGGATTTATTTCAGCAAGTTTTATATCATCATTTACTCCAGCATCAACATAAAGTGCACGATTTCCTTTTTTATCAACAAAGCCTAATACTTTTCCCGTGGTACCCTCCTCAGAGTAAATCAGATTATTTGTATAAACACCATTAAAAGCCAAATTAAGTTCAATAGCTTCACCGTCTTCATCCTCACCTATTTTACCTATAAATGAGGTTTTTTTATTTAATTTAGAAAGGCCAATGATAGTATTAGCTGCTGATCCACCAGGCGTATCTTTCTGTGATTTTATAAAGCTTTCCTGATCATTGCATGCAATATTTTCTACATTGTAAAGCTTATCCATATTTAAAGCTCCAAATCCTATTACATCAACCTCAATATCATTATCTATAATTTTCATGTTATTAAACCTATTTTAGCAAATCAAGTAAATTATAAATCTTATCTCCCAGTTTACCATCATAATTACCTGCTGATACTGCAAGTACTCCTTCAAATTCTAAAACAGCATCAATACCTGCTTTTACAGCCTCTTTCATTGAATTTTCATCTGTTGCATTTATTACGATTTCTGGTATGTAATTAATACCGTCAGGCACTTTTGATTCATCACCTAATTTCTCTTTTAATGATGGACAGTAAACATGATTAGTTGTTGGTCCTATTTCTGGAAAATTGGTTTCAGGTTTTGAAGCTGCTGAACAAATATCAAATGGTGTTATAACTCCTTCTACAGCCATTATTGCATCAAGTGCTTTTTTACCAGCATGCAACACTGCTTCTTCAGTTGAACATAAGTACCAGAAATTTGCACCCATTATTCCATCATTTAATGTAAATTTTTCTTCAATCTGAAAATCTGGAACTGCAATTGGTACATTTATCATATTTCGATTATACTTTTCAATAACCCATTCATATCCATCACCGCAATGACCTACAATATCCATCATTTCTATATTTTCATCTGAAACTTTATCTGCATAATCAAAAACACGTGTAAATGGTTTTACAAGAATATCTTGTCTTAATCTGTATGATAATTCAAATGCAAATTTATCAACATCATCTCCACCAAGCCAGTATTGTACAACTGCACCATATCTTCCGTCAGGTGTTTTGCTTTTAGGCAAAAATCCTTCTACTCCACCTTCAACTCTTCCTATTACGGCACTTGGTGTTGATGTTGAATCATAAGCTGCTTTTTTAAGAATTTCCATATTTGGAGCTGTAATTAATGCTCTTACATATTTTCCTTCAAAAGCTTCAAAGTAAGTGTCTTCTACATGATTATAATCCATATTAATTACCTCTTATCCTAATTCTCCTATTTTTTGTCCGCGAATTGTATTTCGCATTTTACTGCTTTCATCAACAATATCATAAAAATTATCGTTGTCTATGATTTTTATAATTGGATAATTGTTACTGTTAAAAGTATTTAAAAATTTATTTTTTACTTCACTAGTTATATTATATTTTTTCAATATATTTTCAATATCATTAGATGAATTATACTCTTCAATAAATTTTAATACTTCTTCTTTGTCATTTTCATTGTAAATATCAGCTATTAAAAGACTAGGTATTGCAGATTCTGATATGATAGCTATTTCAGCAGCATTAATTGAATATCTGTTTCCATTAAATGAAACACTAATTCCATCGTTGTTTTTTGCAAATTTCAATGGTTCTACATCTGTTATGCTGTCTCCAATGTAGAATATCTGGTTTTTGTCAATATTTTTATCTGATATAATTTTTTCAATAGCTTTTTTCTTTCCTTCTCCTCCAACAACTTCAACATCTTTTATTGAATCATAAAAGCTCATTTTTGGAATTTCTTCAAAGAATATTTTATCAAATAGATCATAATCTTTTGGATTTTCAAGAATCTGGTTTTTGAATTTTTCAATTGATTCTTTTTCTTCATTTGACATGTCCACATCTACATCTACTGATGTATAAAATGTATTTTCAAATGGAAAATCCATATAATCAGAAAGTGCTTCAATATATTGACCATAACTGGTACTAACTATATAATGATTCATCATTTTTTTAATATGGTTTAAGAGTTCCTTGGAATCTTTTAGAACCGAAATGTTGTTTCTTGAAAACTCAACCATATCATCGTTTGTAACACCAGCATTTAACAGGAATGGCAGAATAAGTTTTAAAGTATTTCCAGCTTTATAACCTTCTTTTTCAACAATGTCTACCAGATAGTCATCATATAAACTTAAAGTCTTAAATAACTCTCCACCATCAGGAATAAAATAATCTGCAAGCTCATATGCATTGTCATTTAAGGTTAAAGGACCTTCACAGTCAGTAATATATGATTTTGATTTCACTTAAAAACACCTCCATGATATTCCCATTTAATAGTCACCAGATTGAGCAACAGGGCAAACATAATAGCACTGCTCACAATAAATGCATAAATCCTCATGAAAGATTATTTTATTGAAAACATGCTCAAGTGCTGCAGTTTCACAGGCAAAAATACATTGTTCACATAAAGTACATGTAGTCTCTCGTATTCTAGCCATTATTGATAAATAATCCATTAGAACGCCTCACTTATTAATTTTCTTTAAATCCTATAGTAATTGATCCAACAGGACATATTTCTTCACATTCCCTACAATAAATACATGAATCCTCATCAAAGACTATTTTATCGCCAACGCAGGAAAGTGCAGATGTGGGACAGTTCTTAACACAGATAGTACAGACTTCACATACTTTATCAGATAAAGAGAATTTCCCTTCCCTTTCTCCATCAACATAAAGACGGGCAAAGTATAATTTATCGTCTTTAGTGTAGTAGTAATCGTCATAAACTTTAATAGCTTCAAATTTACATTTGTCTGCACATAAACCACAGTAAACACAGTTATCCTGAATATCAATCGGTTCAGGAGGGGTCAATCTGATTGCAGAAACAGGACAGACATCCAGACATTCACCACATCCAATACAGTTTGAATCAAGAACCTGAATATGCCTTTTAATTAATTGAGTATCATTATCCAGAAGATTTCCAAATTGGTTAACCTTAAGACTTTTGTCTAAGACCAGTCCAAGCTCTTTTTCAATTAAAACTTCAGTAACTTCAACCTCACGATACTCAACAGCAGGTTCATCGTCAAAAGTAAGCATTAAACTGTTAGCTATATTATTAAGAACATCATTAACACGGAGAATGTTATATGACAGCTTTTTCATATCCCTATTGACAATTTCAGATACAATATCAAAGTATTTAATGTCAGTATACGTTGAAAATGCTCTTTTACGTGAAGAGTACTTAATAGCTCCTGATGGACATGAATGCATACATTCCTCACATCTTGCACAATAAGAAGGATTGATATAAGGAAGCTTGCTTGTTTTACTTACCTCAATTGCTCCCATAGAAGGACATACTCTTGTACATGTCATGCATCCAATACAATCCTTATCACGAATAACAATAGCTTTTCCGCCTTTAACTGTTTTAGGAATTAATTCTCCATACTTAATCGCATCAGTAGGGCATACTCTAAAACAGTACCCGCAGCGAATACATTTGTCAGGATCTATTTCACTATGCGCCTCTCCAGATCCGGTTGCATTAATATGGATAGCTCCTGTCTTACAAGCCTGAACACATGCACCACAAGCTTTACAGAGTTTTGAGTTAATGTTTGGAACATTTTCCTTAATCGGAGGAGCCATAGTCATATTAATAGTGATTGCATCATAAGGACAAGCATTACGGCATAATACACATCCAAAACAAGTACTGTTAATTTTAGTATGACCATCAACTGGATCTATTAATATAGCTTCAATAGGACATGCTGCAAGACATGGCTTAGTTTCACAAATATCACATTTACTTTGGTCTATGGAATATTCAATGTCAACATCCCTTATAGGTCTTGGAGTTTTAGTATAACTATCAATCATAATACTCAGTCCTCCACAATATCATTAGATAAGTTTGAATTCCTTACACTGGTGTAGATAACCACGTCACCATCTTCATTTTCTTCCAAAGCAAATTTGGCCAGGAAATACTTAATAACAGAAAATGGACAAGTCTGGTAACATATACTACATCTTAAACATTTTTCAGTATCTCTTACAATAGTGTCATTTTCCTCATCAAAAGTGATTGCACCAGTAGGACATTGAGGAACACATAACTGGCATTTCTTACATTTTTCACTATCCCAGTCAATAATCCTTATTTTCATTCTGTTAACAGCTTTTCTAATTATTTCCATAGCTATTTCACCATCAGGAATAATTTCCAAAGCCTGATCCCAAATTTCATCGATAGGAATTTCATATTGTAATAAACCATCTTTTTTAAGGTTTCTTAAATCATCAGTTTTACTTTCAATAAATGTCTCCAGAAATCCTACAACAAGTGCAATTAAATCTTTCTGATCTTGCAGGTTATCAACAATTACTGCTTTCATTGCACCTTCTACAGGACAGACGTCCACACATTCATTACAATGAATACATTTAAGCTGATCTACAGTAATCCTGTCATCTACAACAGATATTGCGTCAACAGGACATGTTTTCATACATTTCTTACATCTGATACAAAGATAATCATCGACTATATACTGCCTTTTAGAAGGTATAATATTGAATTCTGGTTTAATAAGATGATTTTCACCACATTCTAAAGTTTTAGGGTCAGTCGGACAAACTTCAGCACAGAAACCACATCTAATACATGCCCCTTCATGAATAACCGGGTAAGTAATACCTTCACCACTTTCTGAATCTTCATCTCTAACAAGGATAATAGCATTAGGAGATGGGCATGATGCAGTACATGCTCCGCAAGCTATACAATACTCTTTATTAACTTTTGGAAAATCTCTAAACCTTGCAGGTTTATCCATAATCCTTGGTGAAGAATGGGCATTGGAAAAGTTGTCTACCCATTTTTTTCTTGCAAAATCATAAATATACCATATTAAAGAAGACATCTAGATTACCTCAAATAAGTCTTTTTTAACAGTTTCCCCATGCTGGTTAGTAATAGCTACCCTTTCAGCACAAGCAATACATGGATCACTTGATGCATAAGTTGCAACTGCATCAGCAATTGTAGCAACATCCTTAAGCATATATTTAGCACATGCATCAATATTGGAGATGCTCGGAGTTCTAATTGAAATATTCTTAATTAAATTCCCATTGGTTTCAACCATATATGCAACTTCACCACGAGGAGCCTCACTTTTATAGGTTATAAAACCAGATTTAACATCAACAGGAACTCTAATATCTCCTTTAGGCATGTTTTCAATAGCCTGTCTGATTAGACTAATGGATTCTGGTATTTCATCAAATCTGTTTAAAGTTCTTGCATAGTTGTCTCCTTCTTTTCTCCAAATTGGTTTAAAGTCAAAATGATCTCTGTAAGTGTAATGTTCTTCTCTAAAATCATATTTTATTCCAGAACCCCTTCCAATAGGCCCTACTGCCCTTCCTCTAATTGCTTCTTTTTTAGTCATTTTTCCAACATCTTTTGACCTTAAAGCTACAGCAGGCCCTTCTGCAAAGAGTTCTCTGGTTAATGGGAATTTTTCTTCAACGATTTTAAGATTTTCAAGAATCGGTTTGAAGAACCTTTCATCTGCATCCATTTTAACTCCGCCAACTACATTCCAACCCATATTAACTCTATTTCCAGTTAATAGTTCAATAGAATCCATAATATACTCTCTCATGTCTAATACTTGCATAAATAATGTTTCATGTTCTAGACATTTGAAGTATGTTGAGTTTGCAAGCAAATGGCTTTGAATTCTATCAAGTTCGTTGGTAATTACTCTTAAGAATTGAGCCCGTAATGGTGCTTCTATACCTGAAATCTTCTCAATAGATTCTGCAAATGTTTGTGTGTGTTCATAAGAACATATTCCGCAGATTCTTTCACATAGATAAATAGCTTTTTGCCAGTTTTTACCTTCGATTATTTTTTCAATACCTCTGTGAACGTAGCCATATTCTATATCCGCTTTAACGACTTTTTCTCCTTCAGTTTGTAGTTTAAGTCTTAATGGTTCTTTTAAACCTGGATGGATTGGTCCAATTGGTAAAATCATTTGTCTTCCCTCCCCCTTTGTGCTATAGCATCAGGTGCAACAGCAAGAACTGCTTCTAGAATCTCAGTTGGACGTGGTGGACAACCAGGAACTGCAGCGTCAACCGGTATAAAGTTAGAAGCTGGAGCATGGACCTTACCACCTTCCTGATTAAATACATCTCCTGAAACTGGGCAATTACCGATGGCTACTACAATTTTTGGTTCCGGTGCTTTATCATAAATTCTTTTAAGATCAGTTACCCATTGCTCTGTAACTGCTCCTGTAAGTAAAAGAACATCGGCTTCACGAGGATTGTTGTGTACATAAATACCATATTGCTCTAAATCATATCTTGGAGATAATAATGCAACTAGTTCTACATCACAACCATTACATCCTCCACAGTTTACAATACAAACGTGAATTGAGCTTTTTCTTACAATATCCTTAATAGTATTTAACAATGTAATCATTCCTCTTTAATATTAACACTTCTAAGCAATGCCAAAATTTCCTTTCTTCCTTCATCTAAAACTTCTTCATAGTTTCTGCCTTTATCATATACAGCATCAGCAAGTCTTGTTTTGATATCATCTGCTTCTTCATCCGTGATTAATTCTAAGGTCCCAGAAAACCAGCAGAGTCTTAAATCAATGTAAATCTGCTCTTTAAGAGCCAAATAATTAGCTGAATCAAATGTGGAATGTAAAGCTTCAAGAGAAGACATATCTAATGTATTCATAAAGATTTCTTCCAATTCCTCAGCAGTTATTCCAAATTCATCAGCTACAGGAATTGTAACATCTTTTATCCATTTAAAACTATGAAGAATTCTTTTTTCCATTAATTCTAAACGTTCTTCATCATTCATAAAATCACACCACTAGATATAAAGCGAAATAGCAAATAAATCACTGCAGAAACTAAAATTCCGATTGCAGTTTCCTTTCTACCATATCCCGGTCTTTCACAAAGGACAAATCCTATTAAAAAGAATCCAATAGCTAGCAATATCCAAGACCATGAACAGTTAAGAACTAAAATCCAACCAATAAGAGCAATAATCAGTGATTTTGTACTAATTCCTTTAATAACATAAGGTTCTGAATGGACTTTATAGCTCCACAATAAACCTACAATTGAACCTACAACAAAAGTCAATAAGTAAATTAAATAATTAATCATCAAATTATCCTCCTAAAATGGCCTAAAATGCATAATAAACAATATACAGATTACTGCTATTGTTATGAAGAAAAACACCTTCTCCAAATTCTCAAGATGGTGAGCCCAATGACCTTTATTAACAACTAATACTAAAGCAAATAAGATTATTCCCATAGCTATAATTGGTGTAGCAATACTCCATTGAAGAAAGCTGACAGTAGCTCCTATGAAAACAATTCCTAAAGCTACCAATGAACATAAATATACAATTGCATTGTCCTTATTCATTATATCACCATCATTATTATTGTTCCAACAAAACAGATTAAACAAATTGTTATTTGAGTCATTACTGCATGATTAGGACTTAATATTGGAGTAGTTGCATTAATAAATCCTGTTATAACTGAAATCAGGATTAAACCAACTACCAACCATATCACTGAAAGTGGTCCGAAGAACACTGTGAGGAAAACCCAGCATAAAACAAACCATGCCACAGCTTCTGAAAACATTAAAAATCCTCTTAAAACACCAAAATGCTCTGTTTCAAATCCTGTAACCAAATCCTTACCTTTTGTAATTGCAAAAGGAGAATATGGAGATTTGGTTAAAAGCAAAGTGAAAAACATTAAAGCTGCAAGAGGAATAGCTGTAACTAATGGTCCGTGAACTGACTGATAGCTAACAATCTCTGCAATATTCATTGTTCCGGTTTTTGCATAAACAAGAACAATAGCCGCAAATAATGGAAGTTCAGTTGCTGCTGATAAAACTGCCCTTACACAACTCATCTTACCGTAAGGAGAACCAGAACTTGATCCTGCATTGTGTTCAACGATTTTATAAATTGCATAAACACCAAAAAGGATTAAAAGTGAATTTTCAGTTACAGGACCTACTATTACCCCAATAACCCATACAACAGCCAAAATAAAAGTGATACCTATATAAAATGGCTTTGAAGCAGTTTTTGGAATGTCAGTTTCTTTAAAGAAAAACTTCAAAGAGTGTAGAAGGTTCTGTATGATTGGAGGGCCTGGCCTTTCCTGTACACGAGCCATGATTTTCCTGTGTAGACCTAACAATAGGCTTCCTCCAAGAAAAGCTATAATTAGATTTATTAAAATATCTGCCATTAAAAACATAATATCACTAATATCCTGTGAACGGTTCTTTGACCCTTTCCTCTTTGTCTCCTTTTCTTGGTTCTGCCATGGTAATTAATCCTAAAGTTAGAATCCACATAGGAATACATATAATAGCTATTCCATAAACTACCCAAACAGGAATAGTAAATATCAATGCATAAAGAATAGTCAATGTTGACAAGATAAATAAAATAATTGAAACTGATTTTTGCCTACTCATAATAATTACCTCATAACAAAACCAATAATAAAATTTCTACTGCCCTTATAATAATAAATAATGAGCTTAAATGTATAATCACTAAAAATGGTGATCCTGCTGTTCTAAACATTTCTGCTTTTGATGCAAAGAATGGTGCTACACCACTTTCTCCTAAAACACCTATTAAGATTAAAACTGCACCAAATATAACCATAGGTGTTGCATGAACTTGAGATAAAGCAAACAAGCTTAATGTTCCGGTAGAGGCTAAAATAATAGCTGCTCCACCAAATAATGGTAAACTGCACATCATAGCTATTAAACCATAATTGAATGCAGAGTTAAGAACACTAACTTGCCTAACTGCAGATACAATACCGATATTTAAAATCCCCACTAATGCCATGAATAAAGTAAAATTAAATAAGTCTCCGGTAATCATTGCTCCTGCAGATGCAATACCGCAAATTACTGATAAGAATCTTCTTTGTTTAAATTCTTTTTTAGACACAGACACGTTTGTATTTTTAAGTGAACCGACTGTGGCTTCTACTTGAGTTTCCGAATTACTTATGGCTATTATAATTGTAAATGCTAACAATACTGCAAATAAAAACAGATTGAGAGGTGTGAAGTACAATACAATATCACCAAAAGGAATAGTTCCAAGTAAATTTCCACCAAGTGTTGTAAAATCCATAATTTAACTCCCTCTTAATCTATTTCCTATCAATATCCTCGTTCATAAGCACTCCAATTAAACCGATTTTTGAAGCTACTTTTAAGAATAAACCACAAGCTGCAAGTAATAATGCCAATAACCAGTATCCTGGCGCTAAGAAAAATATTGCAAAACCGATAATCCATAAACACCATGAAATTCCAGAAATTCCACTAAGACCTTCGATTGTAACAATAGGAAGACCTCTTGCTTTTTTAGATAATGCGTAGAATGTCATACCTGCACCAGCTACGGCTCCACCAGTAAAACCTGTCAGGAATATTCCATAGGCAATTAAAACTAAAGCTATAAAATTTGGTGCTGTATGCATTATTTCCAAATCAAAATCGAAAGGAACTGGAAACAAGGAATCTGATTTTTTAAGCTTTTTATGAGGATTGTTTTCAATTTTATGCATTTCTCTTGAAAGTAAAATCTCAGAGATAGCCATTATCTCAGCAAGCTCTACAACCAATCCAGGTAAAATTAAAGATTCAGCTAAATCAGTACCAACAGCAGATACCACAATCATCATTGCAAAACCTACAAGGTCAGTAAGTATTAGAATATGAATCTCTTCTTTTTTCAGTGCTATTGCCATTGTTGCAATAAAACCTACAATCAAAGCAGCGTAAATAGCTGGAAGGTACATTGAAACAAACACTTCAGGAACATGTGAAGGTACAAGAATCATTATCTCTCCCTCCTATTCTGCTTATTGCGTGCCCTAATATCATTAATTCTAACTTCACTAGCTACCATGTTAGAATCAGCAATGGCTTTCTTAACATCTTTTTTAATGTTTTCTTTCTGATTTCTTCTATCCATTGTGTAGTTTACAGCTAACCATGATGCTACAATAAATGCCATCATCAGAATGGATGATTCAAGTATTGTATCAAATCCTCTGGTATAATAAAGAATTTCATCTATCAATCCACCTGGAGAAGAGTAGATTGTTGTTCCAAAGTAAGGAGATATTGATGAAACCCATAGTGCTAAAGGAGTCATATAAGAGTTTATCATACCTAAATAAGGAGCATTTTCTGGATATTGTGCCATTGAAATACCAGGTTTTTCTAAAACCTCACCGCCTCTATCATAAGGCGCTATAGCTAGCCCTTCATCTACCTGAACTTGAGGAGCAGATCTTACATAAATCTGATCTACGTTTAAATCCATTGGAACAATAAAACCAAGTACCAAAATTATTCCTAATGTGAAAGCAAAAAGTCTTGGAATGTTTTTAGGGTTAGCTAACTTATTCCATAATCTTGAAATTTTCATACATCAGCCCCCATCTCTTCAAGACGAATAATAGCTCTAAATAAAATTAAAGACATAGCTACACTTGCAGCTACAAGGGTTAATAAAGCCAATACATGGTTATATGATAATAAAATCAGTGAAACACCTATTGAAGCAACTTCCGCATTGAATACTCTCACAATAGGGTCATTTACACCAGGACCCCATGCAGTAGCCAAACTTCCAATTATAGCTAAGAAGATACCGAAATAAAAGAATAACTGAACATCAATCATGTATCTCACCACTTTCAACTTTTTTAGATCTTATTTCTTTAATTTTAACAATTGCAATTAGATATACTATTGTTGCAATAGGGTCTGCCAATGCAATGAACAATGCCACATCTAGATATTTGAATAAGACAACAGCCAAAACGAATCCTGCATCGAGGATTGAAAACATGACAACCTTATCAAATGGTTTTTTCAAAAATATTATACCAAATGATCCAATTATCATTAAAGCTATTGCAATAATTGTTACAGCCATTTCCTCCATTTTATTCACCTATTCTATTAAAACCTCGTTGTCTAATCTTTTTAGGCAATATGCAATTGCATTCGCACTAATAGTAGAGCAAATGAAGAATGCTGCAGCAACAATAAGAGCAAAAGGTGTAGCAATAACTAATGCAATAAGAGCAGAAACACCAAAACCAATTACATTTATATAAAGCAATCTTTCAGCCCTATTCCTAGTAATTATAGCCCTTATAGCAACAAATATAATAATTATCCCAATAATCTCTTCATACATGAAAATCACTCTTTAGCATGCCTATTAAATCTTTCTGCAATAGAACCTAACAGTCTAGAAGCACCAACTTGGTCAATTCCCTGAATAGTTAAAATAGCTATTACAATTCCTGTGATAAACATTTCAGGTGTCAAACCAACAAATGAAACCAAATACAAGATAACAGTTATTGTGATTGAACCAACAGTACCTGCATAACCTGGATCTGCACATAACCTATTTCCAATAAAAATAATAAATGCAGCAAAAAGACCTCCAGGAATTCCCATTAGCATATAACCAATAGATGCGATTAAAGTACCTGCAGATGCATCAGGAGAACATAAAATGTTTCCCTGAAAAAATCCACCAGCTATATCTCCATTTCTTTTTTTAACAGATTCTCCAACATTTTCAGCACCTTTAACACCAGCTTGCTCTGGAAGACCAAAATAAGTATCAACAATAACAAAATTTAACCAGCAAATAATAGTAGCTATAATAATGCCTAAAATCGTGTTCATCTTATTTACCTCCATTTAATTCATCAGCTGGAGGTTTTGGAAACACATAGAAGAATAAATACTTTACAAATAATGCAGAGCAAATACCAATAATTAAAGCCAATAGTCTACCTTCAAATGCAAATGAATAATTCAAGATGAAAAATAAAGATAAAACTCCTATTGCTATAATTGGTGTTGGATATAAGGCGCTAACATCAAATGAATATCTGTAAGGTTTACTTGGAAGTAATGGGAGCCTTAAAATTAAAGCAAAAATAATTGAAACCAAAATAACAATTAAATAATCAATAATCAAGTTAGATGAGCCTAAACTTGTATATATCCCATTATATGCTCCTGTAAAAATTACAGAATTAAAGCTATCCAAAATCAAATTTAACATATGTTAAGACTCCTCCTATGATATTAAAATAGGCCTTAAAAATATATAAATATTATTACTGATATTATAGTATAACATTATAATCGAAATGTGATTTTTTATGGAAAATAAGAATATAGTTGTAACAGGCGGACTTGGGTTTATAGGCTCACATATTGTAGATGAATTACTTGATAACAACAAAGTTACAATAATTGACAACAGGTCCACAGGAAAAATTGAAAATATCCAAAATCCAAATCATGAAAACCTAGAAATAATCGAAGGAGATTTAAATGATTTGGACTTAAATGAAATCTTAAAAGGAAAGGATTATGTATTCCATCTAGCAGCAATGGCAAGCGTACCATTAAGTGTAGATAAACCAATTGAATGTAATGAAAACAATGTTACAGCTACCATAAAATTATTAACAGCAGCAAAAGACGCTAAAGTTAAAAAAATAGTGTTCTCATCATCAGCTGCAGTATACGGTGAAAACACAAACATGCCACTTAAAGAAACCGAACCGTTGATGCCAACATCACCATATGCAGCATCAAAAGCAAGTGGAGAACAATATATTCAAAGTTTCACAGAAAGCTATGGATTGAATGGAACAATACTAAGATACTTCAATGTATTTGGTCCAAAACAGGATAAAAACTCACAATATGCATCAGTAATACCTAATTTCATAAGTGCAATACTTGAAGGTAACCAGCCAGTAATCTATGGAGACGGAGAGCAAACAAGAGATTTTGTCTATGTAAAAGACATAGTAAATGCAAACATCAAAGCAGCAGAATCAGATTACAACGGCATTGTAAACGTTGCATCAGGTGAGAAATTATCAATAAACAGACTATATGAAATCATAAAAGACACATTGGAAACCGATATAGAACCAGAATACCTTCCAGAAAGACAGGGAGATATAAAACACTCATTAGCTAATGTGGAAAACATGAAAAATATTAATTACAAAGTAAAATCAGAAGACTTTGAAGAAAAGCTAGCAGAAACCATAAACTGGTTTAAAACACAACTTCAATAGCTATTTAATAAAAATAATTATTTAAGAGAAAATAAATCTCTTAAATTTAATTTAGTGGAATCCACAACCACTACACTCTTCACAACCTTCTTCTTCGCCAGGAATCGGTTCTTTTTCTAGTTCTTGAAGATATACTGAGAAATAGTAGACATCCACGCCATCAATTGTTTTTTCTGTTACTGGTGAGACTCCTTTAAAGTAGCAGCTAATATCTCCCGTATTTCCTATATCCACCTTAATCGGTTCTTGCATTTTGAATTTTGAGAAGTACTTTTCCACTTCGTCCTTAAGCTTTTCTGGACCTGTAAAATTAAATACCAAGACTTTATTTTCCTTCATGCGAAGGCCTACAAATCTCTGATCCACTTCTAAGTTCAAACCTAACTGTTTTTTAAAGATAACAATTTCATCAATATCTGACATTTTTCAAACTCTCCTAATTTTTATTATTAAATCTTCTTTGACGATTATACTATATAAATTATCATGATTTGTCATAAGATTTAATAAATATAAAATAAATATTTTATTATGTTATAAAAATAACATTCAATTTTATTATACTAACTTTTTCAAAGGTGTTTGTTTTGAGCAATTATAATAAAGATATTGGAAATAGGATTAAAGAACTTAGAGAACTTTCCGACATCACCATTGCCGATTTTGCAGAGGAAATGGGTGTTGAAAAAGAAATATATGAAAAATACGAAGTTGGAGAGATTGATATTCCTGCAAGTTTCGTAAATGAAATTGCAAACAGATTCGGAGTAGATTTAGGATTGCTTTTAACTGGTGTTGAAACCAGAATGAGTATTTTTGATGTTACCCGTGCTGATAAAGGAGTTACTATTTCTAGAAGAAAAGAATATTCTTATGAGAATTTATGTGATAAATTCATGAATAAGAAAGCTGAAATGTTTATTGTTACAGTAGACCCTGAAGAAGATAGTGTGCCTTCATTAAACACCCATAATGGGCAAGAATTCAATTATATTCTTGAAGGTTCTATGAAATTATACATTCATAATAATGAAATTATCCTTAATAAGGGAGATTCCGTAATTTTTGATGCTAGCCACAGACATGCAATGTCTGCACTCAATGGGCAAAAAGCAAAGTTTTTAGCAGTGATCGTTTAGGAGGAAACAGATGACATCATTAATAAGTGATTTTGTTGAAAAAGTAGATTTCGACTCATATGAAGACTTTTATGAAAATTTTAAATTGAAATATAATGATGATTATAATTTTGGATTTGATGTAGTTGACAAATACGCTGAAATTGATCCTGAAAAAGTAGCTTTAATCTGGACAAATGATGAAGATGAAAAGCATACATTCACATTTGAAGATTTAAAAAAGTTAAGTAATAAAACAGCTAACCTGTTTAAGAAAATGGGAATCAAAAAAGGCGACAGTGTAATGCTTACATTGAAAAACAGGTACGAATTCTGGATTGTGATGATTGCACTTCACAAAATCGGAGCAGTAGCAATTCCTGCAACACACATGTTAAAATACAAAGACATAATCTTCAGACTGGAGAAAGCTAATGTCAAATTAATTGTTAGTGTTGAAGAAGATGACCTTATTCCAGATTATGAAAAAGCAGCTTCCAAACTAGACTACGATCTTAAAAAGCTCATTATTGAAAGAGACATAGATGGTTGGACTAACTTTAACAAAGCTATTGAGGAAGAAAGTGACGTCTTTGAAAGACCGACTGGAGAAGATAAACCAATGGCTGACGATGTCTGTTTAATATACTTCACTTCAGGAACAAGCGGACTTCCAAAAATGGTAGCTCACAAACATACATATGGCCTTGGACATATTCCAACAGCTAAATACTGGCATCAGGTAATAGATGACGGAATTCATCATACTTCAGCAGATACCGGTTGGGGAAAAGCTGTCTGGGGTAATTTCTACGGACAGTGGATTGCAGGTACAGGAATATTTATCTATGACTATGACCGCTTTGACGGAATCAAGTTACTTGAAAAGATTATTGAAAATAAAGTAAACACTTTCTGCGCTCCACCGACCATCTACAGATTCCTTATTAAAGGAAACATTGAAGGATATGACTTCTCAAACCTAACTCACGTCACAACTGCTGGAGAGCCATTGCCTCCTGAAGTATCAAACAAGTTCTATGACACAACAGGGTTAAGGATTCATGAAGCATTCGGACAGACCGAAACAACACTAGCTATCGGAACCTACCAATGGATTGAACCTAAACTCGGCTCTATTGGAAAACCAAGCCCACTATTTAAGGTCAAACTACTTGATGAAAATGACAACGAAGTAGATATTGGAGAGGAAGGGGAAATATGTGTAGATTTAAGTGAAGGACCTCAACCAGGATTATTTAAGGAATATTACAAGGATCCTGAAAAACAGAAATCTGCATGGCACGACGGATACTACCACTGTGGAGATACTGCATGGAAAGATGAAGACGGATATATCCACTTCATCGGAAGAAATGACGATATCATCAAAAGTTCAGGATACCGTATCGGACCATTTGAAGTTGAAAGTGCGGTGCTCTCTCACGAAGCTGTTCTAAACTGTGCAATTACAGCATATCCTGATGAAATCAGAGGTCAGGTTGTAAAAGCAACCATTATTCTTCAACCTGGATTTGAACCATCTGAAGAAATTAAAAAGGATATTCAAAACCACGTAAAACATACAACAGCACCTTATAAGTACCCTAGAATAGTTGAATTTGTAGATGAGATTCCAGAGACAATTAGTGGAAAAATCAGAAGAGTGGAAATTAGAGAAAATGACAACAAATAACGACGGAAATCCTTACCCTGCAATTTCTGAAACTGAATGTAAAGGATGCGGACGCTGTATCATAGCTTGTCCTCAAAATTGCATAGCTCTTAGCAGTGAATTTAATGACGCAGGATATCAATATGCATATTATTTAGGTGAAGGATGTGTAGGATGCAGAGACTGCTACTATACCTGTCCTGAACCAATAGCTATGGAGATTCATACTTTTAAAAGAAAAAGCAATCCTATGAGCGTATTTATAAAATCAAAAGTAAGGAGGCAGAACAAATGAGTAATCAAATGGTAAAAGGAAATACTGCAGTGATTATTGGAGCGATGTATGCTGGATGCGACTGTTTTTTTGGATATCCAATAACACCTGCAAGTGAAATTCTTCATGAAGCATCAAAATACTTCCCGAAAGCTGGCAGGAATTTTGTACAGGCCGAAAGTGAGGAAGCATCAATCAACATGGTTTATGGAGGAGCGTCAACAGGGCACAGAGTTATGACTGCATCATCTGGACCTGGAATCAGCTTAATGCAGGAAGGGTTTACCTACCTTGCTGGAGCAGAGCTACCTGCAGTTATTGTAGACATCATGAGAGCAGGACCTGGACTTGGAAATATCGGTCCTGAGCAAGCTGATTATAATCAGATTGTTAAAGGAGGAGGGCATGGAAGCTATAAAAACATTGTTCTTGCTCCAAACAGCGTTCAGGAAATGTGCGACTTAACAATGAAAGCATTTGAACTAGCTGACAAGTACAGAAATCCTGTTGTGGTGTTGGCTGACGGAACATTAGGACAGATGGCAGAACCATTGCAGTTTCCTGAAGAGGCTGTTGAACCTGAAATAGACGACAGCTGGGCAGTACGTGGAAACGCTGAGACAATGGAAAACCTTGTAACTTCAATTTTCCTCAACTTCGACCAGCTTGAAGACTTTAATTTTGAATTGCAGGAAAAGTACGCTGAAATAGCTAGAAACGAACCTGTCGTCGATGAATATATGACTGAAGACGCTGACATCATTCTTGTCTCATATGGTATAAGCAGCAGGATTGCAAGAACAGCTGTTGACAAGTCAAGAGAAAAAGGCCTTAAGGTAGGGCTTTTCAGACCTATCACATTGTTCCCGATGGCTGAAGATAGACTTAAAGAACTAGCCAATACCGGAGCAAGCATCATAAGCGTTGAGATGAGTAACGGTCAGCTGTTAGAAGACGTTCAGCGCATTATCGAGAGAACTGAAAACACCTATATCGTAAACAGAATGGGTGGAAATCTTCTAGAACTTAGAGACGTTCTTTCCAAAATCTATGAAATAGCTGGAGTAGAAGATGACACAGTAGCTAGAAAAGAAGACAAGAAACCTGTAGAATTAGATCCGGGACTTGTAAATTAAGGATGTGATATGATGAGTAAGAAAAGTACAAATCCAAAAGACTTAGATTTAAGAATATTAAAGCATCCTGATTCCCTTTATGACCATTATCCAAGAAAAGGAGAGAACAATCAGACATCAACACATTACTGCGCTGGCTGCGGTCACGGCATTTTGCATAAGCTGATTGGAGAAGCTATGGATGAGCTTGAAATACAGGACAGATGTGTTATGATTTCACCTGTAGGATGCTCTGTATTTGCATACTACTATTTTGACTGTGGAAACGTTCAGACCGCCCATGGAAGAGCTCCTGCAGTAGCGACAGGAATCTCAAGAGCGGAAGACGATGCAATTGTCATGAGCTATCAGGGAGATGGGGACTTAGCTTCAATCGGATTAAACGAAACATTGCAGGCAGCAAACAGAGGAGAAAAGATTGTTGTCTTCTTTGTAAACAATACCGTTTATGGAATGACCGGAGGACAGATGGCTCCAACTACACTTGTAGGTGAAAAGACAATTACATGTCAGGAAGGAAGAGACCCTGCCTACGCTGGTTATCCTATTCATATGTGCGAGCTAATAGACTCCCTAAAAGCACCTGTTTACATTGAACGTGTTTCACTAGCGAACCCTGAAAAGATCAAACGTGCAAAAGTAGCTGTTAAAAACGCTTTAACCATTCAAAAAGAAGGAAAAGGTTATGCTTTCGTTGAAGTTCTCTCACCTTGCCCTACAAACCTTAAGCAGGATGCAGTATCTGCACAAAAATTCATTGAAGAGCAGATGGAAAAAGAGTTTGAGGTTAAAAACTTCAGGGACAGATATGGTGAAGTTAGCACAATAGTAAGACCTGAAAGCGACTTTACAAGAGAAAAGCTAGATGAAATGTTTAATGTAAGCAGAAGCGAAGACAGCGGCTATGAGGACAACCCTAATTTGGAACCAGTTTCCATTAAAATCAGCGGTTTTGGCGGTCAAGGCGTTTTAAGTGCAGGACTTACAATAGCTGAAGCAGCATGCAGTGAAGGAAAGCACGTTTCATGGTATCCAAGTTACGGACCAGAACAGAGAGGTGGAAACTCAAACTGCTCTATTGTAATTTCCGGCGAAACTATTGGAACACCTGTAGTCGATGAGATGGATGTGTTAATCGCTTTAAACAAGCCTTCACTTGAAAAGTTCGCACCTGAAGTGAAAGAAGGCGGAACCATTATCTATGCTGACAATATCGGCGAATTTGAAACTGACCGTAATGTCCGTGTAATTGCTGTACCCTCCGTTGAGATAGCTGAAGAGCATGGAAATGCAAGAACTGCAAACACTGCCCTTATTGGTGTTTTAATGGGCCTTAGTGATGTCTTAAAACAGGAATCATATGAAGAGGCCATTAGAAACATGTTTGCCTCCAAACCGAAAGTCATTGACGTGAATATTGATGTTTTAAGAGCAGGTACAGAATGGCTTAAAAACAACTCCTAACGTGGTTATATGACATATAAACAAATTGCCAAAACTTACTTAGATGACAACGGAATAAGCATCGGAGATACCGTCAGAATAAACAAGGAAGACATTTCCTACGAAGGGATATTACTTGACAGGTCTGAAGACAGCGAAGACGGATACCTCGTATTGAAGCTTTCAAGCGGCTACAACATAGGTGTGGCTATTGAAGACTCTACTGCTGAACTTATAGAAACCGGTGATAAGCCTAACATCGGTTATTCTGGTGATAAGATAGATAAAGATCCAAATAAAATGGACATTTCAATCATCTCAACTGGCGGCACTGTCTCTTCAATCATTGACTATAAAACAGGAGCAGTACATCCAGCTTTTACTGCTGAAGACCTTTTAAGGGCAAATCCAGAACTTCTTGAATATGCAAACTACAACGTGAAAGCATTGTACAATATCCTAAGTGAAAACATGAAGCCTAAATACTGGGTTGAAGCAGCAGAATCAATAGCCGATGACATTTCAGATGGCTCAGAAGGGGTTGTTGTAGCTCACGGTACAGACACCTTACACTATACCGCAGCTGCTCTCAGTTTTATGCTAAAAACACCAGTTCCGGTTATTATTACCGGCGCTCAGAGAAGTTCAGACAGGCCTTCAAGTGATGCTCACATGAACCTGATACACTCTGTAATAGGTGCGAAATCAGACCTTGCAGAAGTAAGCGTCTGCATGCACGGAAGCCTAAACGACACATACACTTATCTTCATAAGGGAACCAAGGTCCGTAAGATGCATACCTCAAGAAGGGACACCTTTAGAAGCGTTAACTTTGAGCCTATAGCCAAAATAGAAAATGACAAAATGGAGATAAATCCCCATTACTCCTACACCAGAAGGAACCAGAATGAGCTAAGAGTAAACAGTGCTATTGAAGAGAAAGTAGGATTTATCAAAAGCTTTCCTGGAATCAGCAGCGAATTTATTGACTACCATATCGATAAAGGATACAGAGGTCTTGTCATTGAGGGAACTGGCCTTGGACATGTGCCGGACAATTTAATCAGCAGTCTAAAAAGAGCCAATGACGAAAACATTCCAGTAATCATGACATCACAGTGCCTTTACGGCAAGGTGAACATGAACGTCTACAGTACAGGCCGTCAAATAATTGATGCAGGAGTGATATCAGGCCGTGACATGACACCTGAAACTGCCTACGTCAAGCTATGCTGGGCATTAGGCCAAAGCGACAAGAAAGCAGAAGTTGAAGATATAATCAACACAAATATTGCTGGAGAATTTAGCGAAAAATCTTCAATAAAATATTTCTTAAACTAAAGGAGAATAGAAAATGGATTTTGAAAAATTAGGACTTAAAATGGGACTTGAGATTCACCAGCAACTGAACACTGCACATAAGCTGTTCTGCCCTTGTAAAACAGAGCTTACAGATGATGAATATGATGAGCTTATATTTAGAAACCTAAGACCAACACAAAGTGAATTAGGTCAAATCGACAGAGCGGCACTTCAGGAATCACTTAGAAAACTTAACTTCAAATATGAAGCATACAACCATCACACCTGCCTTGTAGAAACTGACGACGAACCTCCACACAGCCTAAATGAGGAAGCACTTGAAATATCAATAATAATAGCTGCACTTATGAACATGCACGTGGTTGACGAATTCCACACAATGAGAAAGCAGGTAATTGACGGAAGTAACACTGGAGGATTTCAAAGAACAGGTCTTGTAGCTACAGACGGATACCTTGACACACCATACGGCAAAGTAACAATCGAAAGCCTTGGCCTTGAAGAGGACGCCGCAAGAAGAATAGAAACAACAGATGAGTTTACAGAGTTCAGACTTGACAGGCTCGGAATACCTCTTGCAGAAATAACAACTGACCCTTCAATGCACCATCCAGACCAGGTTCGTGAAGTGGCATACATGATAGGCCAGGTCCTTAGAAGCACAAACGTGAAACGTGGACTTGGAACCATCAGGCAAGACTTGAACATTTCCATAGCTGAAGGTGCACGTGTAGAAATCAAGGGAGTCCAGAACCTTGATCTCATGAGCGAAATAGTGGAAAACGAAGTCAAAAGGCAACTGTCATTAATTGATATCAAAAATGAATTGAAGTCAAGAAAGGCAGAAGTGCTAGAAGAGATTCACGACCTTGAGGAGATATTTGAAAACACAGAATCAAAAATCCTTAAAAATGCAGAAACAATAAAAGCGGTGGTCTTGAAAGGTTTTAATGATCTTATTGGTCGTGAAGTTCAACCTGGAAGAAGGTTTGGAACAGAAATAGCTAGCTACGCTAAAAAAAGAGGAGTTTCAGGAATATTCCACAGCGATGAACTTCCAGCATATGGAATAACCAAAGAGGAAGTTGAAAAAGTAGAGAAATTCTTAGAAATTGGCGAAGAAGATGCATTCATTATAGTTGCACATGATGAAGATATAGCAGTTAGTGCACTTGAAGAAGTAAAACGAAGAGCCAAGCTAGGATTCGAAGGAGTTATTGAAGAAACACGTAAATCCTTAGACGACGGAAACACAGAATACATGCGCCCACTACCTACCGCAAACAGAATGTACCTTGAAACAGACATACCACTATTCAAAATTTCGAAAGAAAAAGTGGAAGCTATCAAAAACAATCTTCCAGAACTTCCAGACGAGAAAAAAGCAAGAATAATAGAGGAATACTCATTAAGCGAAGACCTGGCAACACAGCTAGTTAAAAACCTTGAAGCAGACAGGTTCGAAGCCATCATCCAATCAGTAAACGTTGAAAGCACTCCTGTAGCATCACTCCTTGCTTATGACCTTAAAGATTTAAGAAGAGAAGGTGCAGATATCGATGTGCTAACAGATGAGCACTTAATAGCTATTTTTAAACTATTAGAAGATGAAAAGATAGCAAAAGACAGCATAGCAAAACTTACATTAGCTATTATTGAAGACCCTGAAGGAGAAATAGAAGCAATAGCTGAAAAGGAAAATCTCACACTCTTAAGTCCTGAAAAGGTTCAAGAAATTATAGCTAGTATCGTAGCTCAAAATGAAGCTATGGTGAAAGAAAGACAAATGGGAGCTATGGGACCCCTAATGGGGATGAGTATGAAACAGCTAAAAGGAAAAGCAGACGGAAGTATAGTAAATAAAATAGTTAAAGAAGAAATACAAAAACTTCTTTAACTTAAATTCTTTTTTTAATTAGATAATAAAAAATATCCATTACGGACAAATCATGAATTCAATTCAACAGCATTGAATGTTATTTTTTTAAATGTTTCATAGAATTCTTTTGGAAGGTTATTTAGACCTATTTCATTTTCCCACTGCTCGTTTATTTTCTCTATGACTGGAATAATGTTTCTTCCTTTTTGTGTTAATTTTAGGATATGCTGCCTTTTGTCTTTTTGTGATTTTTCACGAGTGATGAATCCGTTTTCTTCCAGTTTTTTCACAGATTTGGTAATTGCTCCTTTAGTTAGATAAAATCCATCAGACAGATCTCTTTGGCATAAATTATCTTCTTCGCATAATCTCAACAGGCACAATACCTGAACTAGATTCAAATCATATTGCGAAAGTAAGTCGTTTAAATATTTCTTATGGTTTGTATGAAAAATAAACAATAAATCCCCTAGTCTATCTGGGTTATAAAAATCAATATCTTCAGAATCCACTTTAACACCTAAATCAGTTTTATATATAACTAGATATTAATATTTAACCCTTAAGAAGATAGAAATCAGAATTAAGAATTCATTAATCAGTTTATGACAAGGATATTCTCTGAATCAGTCTATCCATTAGCTAAAAAAATAAGAAAAAAGGATTTAATATTCGTAAAATCCTTTTTTGGCATTAATGCCCAGTTCGCCTTTGTCAATTTTCTCCTTAAGCAATTTAATAACTTTGGATTGGGTTGACTCCGGATCTTTTGCATCAGGATGCATAGAGGCAACATTGTAGAATGTTGTGAGACCGACAATATCCATTATGTGGAATGGTCCTTTAGGAGAACCTGTTGCCAACATCCAAGTTTTATCTATTGTTTCAGGGTCTGCAACATCATTAGCCCATAGCTCTGATGCCGCTTTTAGGAACGGAACCAGCAATGAGTTTAAGATATATCCTGGCTGTTCCTTTTTAACAATCAACGGAATCATGTTAATGTCTTCAGCGAATTTAACCACTTCATCATAGTATTTCTGTTCTGTTCCTGGATGTCCCATTATCTCTGCAGTGTTGTTTTTCCAGATTGAATTTGCAAAGTGGAGACAGAGATATTTCTCAGGTCTTCCAGTAAACTCTGCAAATGTTGATGGAAGAAATGTTGAAGAGTTTGTCACGAGAATTGTCTTTTCAGGCATGTGCTTGGCCAGTTCCTGATAGAAAGCAATTTTTTCTTCAGGAATTTCAGCAATGGCTTCAATTATCAAATCTGCATCTTCAGTTGCTTCTTCATAGCTTGTTGTTAAAGTTATGCTGTCATAGGCTTTTTGGACCTGTTCTTTCAATTCCTCGATTTTTTCATCTGAAATATCCTCTTTTTTAATCAAACCTCTACAATAGGCATTTTCATCTGTTTTCATAGCTTCAAGATCTTCAATGTAAACATTTCTTAATCTTTCAAGCTTTGGTTTGGCTCTTTCTATTGATCCTTCGCTTCTAAGCCATATTGTCACGTCAAATCCACAGTATGCAGATTGTAGTGCAATTTGACTTCCCAGTACTCCTCCTCCTGCTACAACAACTTTTTTAATGGTCATTTTTTCCACCTTCTTTTTAAAAACCAGCATACCAGTAAATAGTATACTTGTAAACTAAAATTTGTCATGATAGCTATATAAATTTTTTTAATTGAATTTATGGAGAGCCATTATGGATAATGAAAACCCTCTAGTGAAATGATTAAATAACAATAACAACTTTTATTAATAAAATATAGAATAAAATATGTTAGACTAAAGAAGGTGGAAAAAATGGAAGAATATGATATCATTATAATCGGAGCAGGACCTGGAGGATTAACAGCTGGAATCTATGCTGGAAGACAAGGAACAAAAACACTTATTCTAGATAAAGGACTTGCAGGTGGGGTTGGTCGTGAAGTTCCTGAAATGGAAAATTATCCTGGCTTCGATCTTATTTCTGGATTGGCATTAATTGAAAAAATGAAAGCACAATGCGAGAAAAATGTTGAAATCCATGAATTCGAAGGAGTAAACTCAGTTCTAGAAGATGAAGACAAGTTCAAAGTAGAAACTGAAAAAGCCACTTATATTACAAAAACTGTAATCATAGCTACAGGAAGCGAACATCAGCATTTGAATGTCCCTGGTGAAGATACATTTAAAGGGTTGGGAGTCAGCTACTGTGCAACCTGTGACGGACTGTTCTTTCAAAACAAAGATATCATAATGGTAGGCGGCGGAAACACTGCACTTCAAGAAGCAATATTTCTAAGCAATCTCGGCTGCAAAGTAACAATAGTACATAGAAGAGACGAATTCAGAGCTCAAAAGATATTACAGGACAAAATCAAGGAAAAAGGAATAAAAACATTAACAGATACCGTAGTAGAATCCATTAACGGAAAACAGGTCGTTGAAAGCGTCACTCTTAAAAACATCAAAACAGGAGATATCTTTGAAGAGCCTACTGACGCCGTTTTCATAAGTATCGGATACAAGCCACATACAAAAATAGCTGAAGAATTAGGTGTTGAACTTGATGAAACAAACCATATCATAACGGACAAATGGCAAAAAACAAATAAAAAACATGTCTACTCTGCTGGAGACGTTTGTGGAGGTCTCAAGCAGTGGGTAGTAGCATGTGGAGAAGGTGCATTAGCTGCAACTTCCGCATATAGAGATATTGAAGGTTAATATCTGTCAGACCCTGTAAGAGCCATGTAAATAAAAAAGGCTAGCAATAAAATCACTATAAGAGGCCATAACCACATGAAAAGACTAAATATTATCCAAGCTATTACAATAGCAACAATTATATAAATGATGTTATTAAGTTCCATAAAAGTTTGATTTATAGAATATCATATATAAACCTTTACAAAGATTGACTATGTTTAAATCCTAAATTAATAAGTGATAAATTGAATAATATTATATATTGTTGTTTTAAAGTTATTTTCATAGTTTGAATAAATGTCTACTTATTTTTCTTTTTATTACCCTAATACTAAATCTACAACTCTTTTATCATTATTTCTTATTTGAATTTTATTTGATTGAATTTATCTAGCAGAACAAACTATAAATTTGAGTTTAAATTTTGATACAATTGCTCTTAATGATATTGTTTCATTAGTTATAGATTATAGAGGTAAAACTCCAAAAAAATTGGGGAGTGATTGGTCTGAAAGTGGTATTCGTGCATTATCTGCAAAAAATATTAAAACAGGCAAAATTATTAGAGAAGATGCGGTCAAATATGTTGATTTAGAACTATATAACAAATGGATGAAAGATGAAATAAAAAGAAATGATATTTTAATTACATCCGAAGCTCCTTTTGGTGAAGTATTTTTTTGGGATAGTAATGAAAAGATTGTATTAAGTCAACGAATATTTGGTATAAGATGTGATGAAAATAAAGTGGATCCTAAATTTATTTATTTTTATATGACTTCTGAAAAGTTTCAATGGGAATTGCAGAGTCGTGCAACAGGAACAACTGTAAAAGGATTAAGACAACCAGAATTATTAAAATGCGAAATTCAACTTCCAAATATTAATAATCAAAGAAAGATTTCTTATATTCTATCAAATATTGAAAGTAAAATTAATGTTCTCGAAGAAATAAATAAAAATTTACTCTCTATTGCTAATAATATTTTTAAGAAAGAATTTAGGAGCTTTGAAGAATATTCTGAAGAAAATTTAATTAGTTCTGATTTTGGATTAATACCTAAAAATTGGTATTATAAAACTCTTGATGAAGTTTCTGAAGTTGCTATTGGAAAAACACCCCCACGTAAAGAGCCTTGGTGGTTTTCTGAGGAAGAAGGTATAAAATGGATTTCTATTAAAGATTTGGGTAATATGGGAGTTTATGTTTTTGAAACTTCAGAATATCTTACAGAAGAGACTATTGAAAGATTTAATGTTAAATTAATTCCAAAAGATACAGTAATTCTGAGTTTTAAGCTTACTGTTGGTAGAATTGGAATAACTTCACAAGAAATGGTAACTAATGAAGCTATTGCTCATTTTAAATTAAATGAAAATAGTCTAATAACAAATGAATATCTCTATTTGTATTTAAATAATTTTAATTATGAAGAATTAGGTAGTACTTCTTCAATAGCAAAGGCTATTAATTCTAAAATCGTGAAAAAAATCCCTATTTTAATTCCAGAACAAAATAAGATTGAAAAATATCAAAAATTATTTAAAAACATTTTTAATGAGATTAAAAATAATCAATTAGAGATAAATAATTTGACTATATTACGAGATACTTTACTTCCTAAGTTGATGTCTGGTGAGATTGATGTCTCGAAGATAAATAGTGAGTTGCCCAATAACTATCAAAATATAACATTAATAATTATACAATATCACTTCAAATTATTTATTAGAAGTGATTTTATGAAAACCAGAATTATCTCAAAAATTCAAAATCAAATGAAACCTTATTTAAATCAAGGACAGTATATGAAATTAACAAATTCCCTGTTAGATTCATTGAAAGATATTGATATAATTGATAAAGGTAATGATTTAAGTGATTTCGATAATTTTAAATTACTTAATCTTTTTTTATCAGCCAAACAAGTTGAGGGATGTTCAAATAAAACAATCCAATATTATGAATCTACAATTGAAAAAATGCTGATGAAAATCAAAAAACATGTATACAACATCAATACAGACGATTTAAGAAGCTATCTTTTTAATCATAAAAACGAAAAGCACTCATCTAAAACAACAATAGATAACATTCGTAGAATTTTTTCAAGTTTCTTCTCCTGGCTAGAAGATGAAGATTACATTATAAAAAATCCTGTAAGACGAATACACAGAGTAAAAACAGGAAGAGTTGTAAAAGAAGTGCTTACTGATGAAAATCTAGAAGTATTACGAGATAACTGTAAAGAAATAAGAGATCTTGCAATGGTAGAATTATTAATCTCAACAGGAATTAGAGTAGGTGAATTAGTTAGATTAAATATTGAAGATATTGACTTTTATGAAAGGGAATGTGTGGTATTTGGAAAGGGAGAAAGTGAAAGAGTAGTTTATTTTGATGCAAGAACGAAAATACATCTAATGGAATATTTGCATTCAAGAGTTGATGAAAACCCCGCATTATTTGTATCATTAAATAATCCTCATACAAGATTAGGAATTAGTGGAGTGGAAACAAGGCTAAGAGAACTTGGAAACAAGTGTAAAATTAATAATGTCCACCCCCATAAATTTAGAAGAACAATGGCAACAAATGCTATTGATAAAGGAATGCCTATTGAACAAGTTCAAAAATTATTAGGACACGTTCAGATTGATACAACAATGCAATATGCAATGGTAAACCAAAGCAATGTAAAATTAGCTCATAGAAAATTTATCGGATAAAATATCTGGTTTTATAGAAGTTTTATGAATGTAAATATAACAATGTTATTATTTATTAAATTTTAAATTTAGTAAAAATGGAAATAATTAATTATTTTCTCCAATTCGATAGAAAATAGACTGTATAACTCAGAAGTCTAACTTAACTACTATTTAATTAAAAAATAATAAATTACTTACTCATTTCTCCAAATTGAACATAAAACGTTATTTTTTAGATTTTACTTAATCCATCGGAACACTTTCTAAATCACTATTTATCTTCGAGATATCAATCTCACCAGACATTAATTTAGGAAGTAAGGTATCTCTTAATTTAGTTAAATTTGAAATTTCCTTTTGAGTTATATCTATCTTATCAAAAAAGACTTTACTTATTTTTTCAAACATAGATAATGTTTCTTCATCGGGTAGAACTACATTAACTGTTTTTAGAGATTTTTGTGTAATTAAAGGTTGTGTTGAACCTGTATTCAATGAATCATAATCAATTCTTTTCAATAGTTGATAAACAAAACCATAATAATCGGATTTGATAACAAAGGTATTATCTGAAGGAAAACAAGGATAATTTACTCTCTGAATAATTCCATGGGTGCCAACACGTCCAATAATTAAAATTTTTTCATCATGGGAAAACTCTTTTGTATATCCCATTATCTTACTAGCACCAAATAGTGGAATATTAAATTCAGAAGTTTTAATTTCAGATTTTTCATCTGGACGATCTCCACTAGTAATTTGAATTAAGTCCCCAAAATCAATATTTTTCCAATTTTTAGGTATTTTTCCCCAATCTGTTCTAATTAATGACTCTTCATCATGTAAATTACATTTAATAAATATATCATCAAAAATTAAATATAATTGCTTTTCTAAATTTTTATTTATCTTTTGAATATTCAAAATTTTATTAGTTATGCTATCCAAAATACATACAATTTTCAATTGAGTCTTTAATGAGGGAACTTGAATTTCAAAATTATCTAATATTTTTTTAGTTAAAAAACGTGTTGATGTTCCTTGTGACATTCTTTTGAAATCATTCAAACAGATTTTTAATGCATAATATAAAAATTTTAAATTAATTCTTTCTTTATCTAATACATCAATAACATATGTTCTCTGATATGCATCAAATTTTCCTTCATAATAATTAATATGGAAATTACCATTAGCATTATTTCCTGCTAACAATATAGCTTTTTGATTAAATGAATATGAATTAATTTTTAATGGATCTGGAGCACAAGTAAAAAAAGGATAAGAACCATTTTTTTCTTCAGCATTTGAATCTAATTTTCCCGTACTTAAATCAATTAATTCTCCTAATTTATAAAAATTCCATTTTAAACTCAAATTTACTCCTCCTTCAATAGCTAAATTTAAAATTCAAAACCTATTTCTTTTAGACTTTGACGTATTTTACCTTCAAGTTCATTGGATTCCTTGAATAAAGCATCTAACTCTGTTGTTAATGTTTTCATCTTTTCTTCAAATGGTATTCCATCATCTTCTTCAGGTTTAAATCCAACATATCTTCCAGGAGTTAAAATATAATCATGTTTTTTAATTTCTTCTAAATCACTAACTTTACAGAATCCTTTTTCATCTTCAAGTGTTCCTTCTTCAAATTTAGTAAATGTATCAGCAATTAACTTGATGTCTTCATCAGTTAGCTCACGTAATTTCCTTGAAACCATTGTTCCCATTTCACGAGCATCGATAAAGAGTGTTTTTCCTTTTTGCTTTTTATTACGATTTAAAAACCATAGACATACTGGTATTCCCGTTGTATAAAATAGTTGTGTTGGTAGTGCAACAATACATTCTACCAAATCATCTTCTACAATAGCTTGTCTGATTTTTCCTTCACCAGACGTAGTTGATGATAGAGACCCATTAGCTAAAACAAGACCTATTTTTCCATTTGGAGATAAATGATGTATCATATGCTGCATCCATGCAAAATTCGCATTTCCTTTTGGCGGTATTCCATATTTCCATCTTAAATCATCTTGTAATTGTTCCTGCCCCCATTTTTTAAGATTAAATGGGGGATTGGCCATTACATAATCTGCTTTAAGTGTTGGATGCAAATCGTTTAGAAATGTGTCTGCCTGATGTTCTCCAAGGTCTGCTTCAAGTCCACGAATAGCTAAGTTCATTTTAGCCATTTTCCAGGTTGTAGGATTGGATTCCTGACCATAAATTGATAGATTGTTTATATTTCCACTATGGTTGTCAATAAAGTTTTTTGATTGGACAAACATTCCTCCAGATCCGCAACAGGGGTCATATACCCTTCCGTCATATGGTTTTAGTACTGCAACTAAAGTTTTTACAACACATGCTGGAGTATAAAACTCTCCTGCTTTTTTACCTTCAGTTTCTGCAAACATACTCAAACAATATTCGTAGGCCCTGCCTAAAATATCCTTTTTATCTCCCTTTTCAGACATTTGAATATTTGTAAATATATCAATGACAGCACCTAATTTCTGCTTGTCTAATTCTGGCCTTGAGAAGTTTTTAGGTAGTATCCCTTTAAGTGACTTATTACTGTCTTCAATAGCTTTCATTGCTTTATCAATAGCTACTCCATTTTCTGCAGTGTTTGCTTTTTTAGCTATCTCAGACCATCTGGCTTCCGGTGGAACGAAAAATATGTTTTCACAAGTATATTCATCAATGTCCTCTTCAAAACCATCACCCTCGTCAACAAGTTCCCGGTATCTTTCTTCAAATTTATCTGAAAGATATTTTAGAAAAATCAATCCCAATACCACATGCTTATATTCTGCTGCATCCATTGAACCTCTAAGTTCGTCAGCAGCATTCCAAATTTGTTTTTCAAAACCTATTTCACTAATATTTTCTTTTGCCATTTTTAATCACCTATATTTCAACATCAGCCCATAATTCACATTGTTCAATTACTTTTTTTAATGCAAAGTTCATATCCTCTGGAGGATAATCATATTTCTTTAAAAGCCTTTTTACAGTTCTACGCATATTGGCTCTTGCAGATTCTTTTTTCTGCCAATCAATTGTCCTATTTCTTCTTAAAGATTCTGTCAGCTCCTGAGTAATCTTAATCAAAGTTTCATCATCATAAAAGTTATGTATATTTTCTGGAAGTGAAATTGCATTGTAGAATGCCAATTCCTCTTCGGTCAATCCTAGTTCTTCACCTTCTTTGTGTGCATCTTGTAAAAGATTTGCAATTTTTATCAGTTCTTCGATGACTTCATCATTGGTGATATGGCCATTAACATAGCTATTCATAGTTTGTTTTAAAAGATCTGAAAATTCTTCTGATTTAACAATATTCTTTCGGTTATATACTTTTACTTCATCATTGAGTAATTTTTCTAAAATTGAAACTGTTAAATTAGATGAATCTAATGCTCGTACCTTATCTAAAAAATCAGGATTAAATAAAGATACCTCTTCACTAACATTTATTACATTAATTACTCCTGTGCTTTTGATTGATTGATTAAGGAGGTTTGTGATTTGCTCGTTTATCTGCTGGAATGATAATCTCTTATCTGAAGAGACTTTTACAATCACTGTTCTTACTGCTTCAAAGAAAGCCGCTTTAAGACGTTCCTTTTTACTAGCTATACTTCTACATAGAGATAATGATTTTTTAAGTAATAATGCTTCTTTTAAAAATGATTTTTTCCTTTCTTCATTGGATAAATCTTCCATAAAGTTTACTCCTCCAGAGATGACTTTCGATCTTTCCAGATTGCTGTCACCGAAGAATCCTGAATAATCGAATCCGTGGAATAAGTCTTGACAAACTTCTAGCTTTTCTTGGAATTTATTGTAAACCCTATGAATGTCCATATCTCCATAGTTTTTGTTATCTCTTTCAGTGTATTCACTCATTGCTTTTTTAAGTTCAGATGCTATTCCTATATAATCGACAATTAGGCCTCCTTCTTTTTCTTTGAATACCCTGTTTACTCTTGCGATTGCCTGCATTAAATTATGGCCTTTCATCGGTTTGTATAAATACATTGTTGCAAGAGAGGGTACGTCAAATCCTGTAAGCCACATGTCAACCACTATGGCTATTTTCATTGGATCTTCATCATCTTTGAATTTCTTTTCAAGTTCTTTTTTATAGGATTTGTCTCCAATTATCTCATGCCATTCTTCTGGGTCTTTATTGGAACCGCTCATTACCACTTTTATTTTTTCATTCCACTCTGGTCGTAGCTCCAATATTTTTTTGTACATTTTAATTGCAATTGGCCTTGAGTATGCAACAATCATTGCTTTACCAGTCAATTCTTCTGCACGATTTTCCTCATAATGATTAATGATATCCCTACAGATATCATCAATTATCTCTGGAGCTCCAAGTAATGATTCCATTTTACTTAGTTCTCTTTTGCTTCTCTCGATATTATGCTCTTCAGCCTGTTCCTGCATTTCCCAATAAGCATTATCTATTTTTTGTAAGATTGATTCGTCAAGGTTTATTTCAGCAATACGACTTTCGTAGCTTATTGGTACGGTAGCTCCATCTTCTACTGATTGTGTCATGTCATAGATATCTATGTAGTTTCCAAACACTTCTCTGGTGTCTTTATCTGCTCTTGAAATTGGTGTTCCTGTAAAACCTATAAAGGTTGCATTTGGAAGAGCGTTATGGATTCTTCGTGCAGCACCAATCTTTATTTCACCAGTTTTTGGATTTACTGTTTCTTCCAATCCATATTGGCTTCTGTGCGCTTCATCAGATATTACAATAACATCCTCCCTATCTGTTAAAGCTTCATCATAATTGTCAAATTTTTGCATTGTTGAGAAGAAAATCCCGTTGGCTTTTCTATCTTTTAAGAGATGCTTTAAGTCTTTTATGCTTTTGGCTTGTCTTGGAGTTTGTCTTAAGAATGCACTGCATTTGCTGAATTGTGAGAATAATTGCTCATCCAAGTCATTTCTGTCAGTTATTATAACAAATGTTGGATTTTCAAGGATTTGTTGAAGCTTATTGACATAGAATACCATTGATAAGCTTTTACCACTTCCTTGAGTGTGCCAAAACACTCCAGCCTTATGGTCATTTTCAATAGCTTCAATAGTTGAATTTACAGCCTTATTAACTGCAAAGTACTGATGATATGCAGAGATAATTTTAATCTTGTTTTCTGAGTCTTTGGAATATAGAATGAAATTATTCAATATGTCTAAAAATCTATCTTTATCAAATATACCTTCAAAAAAGGTGTTAAAATCAGCCCATTGTGTTGTTTCATAGTTTCCATCAATTGTTTTCCATTCCATGAACCTATCTTCAGATGAGGTTATGGTTCCTGCTTTTGAAATGGACATGTCGCTCATTACGCAAAATGCATTATAATTAAAAAGTGATGGAATAACCTGCATATACTTTTTCAATTGATTATATGCTTCAGATGTATCAGCATCTTCTCTTGAAGGGGATTTCAACTCACACACCACTAATGGAAAACCATTGACAAAAACAACAATGTCAGGTCGTTTATTTTCCTTATCGACTATAGTCCACTGATTAATAACAGTGAATAAATTATTTTCCTTATTTTCAAAATCGATTAACTTGACATGAGTGGATTTTTCTTCTCCATCCTTCTGATAATTGACACTAACCCCATTTTGAAGATAATCCATGAACTTGTCATTTTTATCTTCAAGAGACCCAATTCCAAAATCTTGAATTACTTCAATGGCTTTCTTAACAGCTTCCCTATCTAATTCATTGTTAATCTGATATAATATATCAAAATCATTTCTATATAGAGGATCTTTATAATCCCTTTCAATATCTGGACCATAACGATGTACATAACCTAAATTTTGGAATAATTCAATTAATGATTCCTCATAAACCTCTTCATTATAAAAAAAAATAGCACCAACTCCATTAAAACAATATTATATAATAAGTTCAATCATGTATATTTAAATATAGTCTATATGTAGTAAACATAAAGTCAATTAGTTGGCTATTTTATATGAATTGCAAAAATTTCATTTTCATGCATATTATTGTTTTTCATTTTAAAATAATGAATTTCTTTTCATATTCATTCTTTGTTTG
>OGXX01000526.1_pt1 | contig 42199 bp, 43 predicted proteins | sample 1576301 | NCBI WGS metagenome assembly OGXX01 (sample SAMEA3541469, study PRJEB24748) | human gut metagenome | biome: human gut; feature: human-associated habitat; material: faeces | place: China | collected 2012
AAAAATAAATGGCGATAGAAAACATGTAAGATTAATTATTTATTTCAATTTTAATACAGATACAATATACAGATAATTAGAAATTGATAACAAAATAAAAAAACTTGAGTTATCAAATTTTTATCCAAAAAAATGTTCTTTTGGTGATATAGAGATTCAAAATAGCCGACATAAGAACATTGAAATTGAATGTGGAATTCTTGAAAATAAAGGGAAAAATGCTATTTTCTGTTCCAATGGTAACACCAAGCAACCCAGGATTCGTTGAATTAGGACAAAGACTAGGCAAAGAAACCTTATTCAGTTATATAGATAGATTTGGATTTGGCAAAAAAACAGGCGTAGACTTAAATGGTGAAGCCAATGGAATCCTATTCTCATTAAATAGAGTAGGTCCAGTCGAATTAGCCACGACCGCATTTGGTCAAGGAGTAAGCGTTACCCCAATACAACAAGTAACCGCAGTATCAGCCATCATAAATGGAGGAACCCTATATAAACCACACATCGTCAAAAGATACATAGAACCAGAAACAGGAGAAATCATTAAAGAAGTAAAACCAACCGTTGTAAAAAACAATGTCATCAGTCCCGAAACCAGCAAAACAGTAAGATTCGCCTTAGAAAGCGTTGTCTCTAACGGAACTGGCAGACCCGCATATTTAGATGGCTACCGCGTAGGAGGCAAAACAGGAACCGCCCAAAAAGTAAAAAATGGAGTTTACATGGTTGGTAACTATATAGTTTCTTTTATTGGTTTTTTACCCGCTGATAACCCTCAAGTAGTAGTATATGTAGCCATCGATTACCCCAAAGGCGTTACTCAATACGGAGGAACAGTCGCTGGTCCCGTCGCCAAAAACATCTTAGAAGATTCTGCCATCGCCCTAAACGTTCAAAAAAGCAAAGATGGCATGGAAAAAGAATATCAGTGGTATGACCTAAAATACTACGAAGTACCCAACGTCATAGGCCTTGACAAAAAAGAAGCAAACAATCTACTTAAAAACTTTCAAATAGAATACACCGGCAGTGGCAACAAAGTAATCTCCCAGTCTCCTGAAAGTGGTGAAAGAATACTAGAACAAAGCAAAGTAAGAATCCTCTTAGATTCATAAAACCGTATAAATACCACCCAACCGTCTTCTCCCAACAAAAAAATTTATCTTTTTGACAAATAACAAAAAAAACTTTATAAAATCGAAAAAAATATGGTATTATATATATATGTAACATATGGAGGGATAAAGATGGACTTTCGTGAAATAAAAGAATTCTTAAGCGATACATTTAAATACATCATAGTCATAATCTTAGTTTTAATTTTAGCTATCTACGTCATATCCCTATCCCAAGTTGTTGGCAATTCCATGAGTCCCAACTACAATGATGGAGATGTCGTCTTCGTAAGCAAAATACACTATAAAATAAGTACCATCCAAAGAAATGATATAATTTCATTTAAAAACGAAGATACCAGATATCTAATCAAAAGAGTAATAGGCTTACCAGGAGAAATCATCGAATATAAAGACAACACACTATACATAGATGGCGTTGGATATGATGAATTATATTTAGATAAAAGTACCAAAACAAATAATTTTAGTTTAAACGATTTAGGATACACAAAAATACCTGATGACATGTACTTAGTTTTAGGAGATAATCGTGAAGACTCCTATGATAGCAGAGACTTTGGCCTAATAAAAAAAAGTGATATCATAGGTAAATGCATCTTCCAACTATGGCCGTTAAATAAAATAAAAAAAATGTAAAAAAATAACAATTTATTCAAAAAAATGATATAATTATTATAAACTTAAGTAGTAGGAGGAAGTTATGAAAAAGATTTTTAAGCTTATAGGTGTTTTTATTTTAGTATTAGCCTTAACAGGATGTATTACCAAAAAAGAGCGCGAATTAACATCATTAGAAGTATTTAAAAAAGCTATCCAAGAAAAAAATGATTCAGGGAAAGTAATGGTAGGAGTTAATCTAGGATTTAGTAGCAGTGGAGTTAAAGTTGATTTACCACTTACCTTAAACATAATGTTTAATAGCATTGATGAAAATAACCTAATCGCCAAAATTAATATAGAAGATAACATCTATTTTGGCCCACAAGAACTATATTTAAATATGAAAAACAACACTAACACAGTATACATGCAAAGTTCAATAGTAGATTCCATGTTAGGCATAGAAAACGAAGAAAATTACTGGATAAAACAAGAAGAAACAGAAGAAAACGAATATAGCAAAAATATTGAAGAAGCAGAAAAACTTACAAAAACATTAGTGGATGAAGTACTAAAAGAAACTGACATCGTTCTTGTTAACAAAGAAAATGATATAGCTGAATATCAACTAAATATTACCAAAGATTTATTATCACGCATATTAAATGCCGTAGGAGAAAATACAGGCGACATCAAATTTGATGGTAACATAGCCATAAAAATATTTATTGATACCAAAAATAACCACATCACAAAAATGAGTGCAAATATAGGAGAAATCATTAAATACTTAAATTTAGAAAATGACAAAACAGAAATGTTAAACATTGATGGAATAGATAAATTAGATATAACTATAGAATTTGATTACACCAAAGTAAACGTAGAAATACCAAGCGAAGTAACCAGCCGTGCTATCACTGCCGAAGAATATGCAATGAAATTAGTCCCAAGCACAATTGGATAAATCAATACACTTTTGCTATGCTGTTTTAATTTACACAATAAAATAACGTAGTAGATTAATTTTCTAAACGATAAACTATTATAAAAAATAGTTTTTTCTTTACACCAAAACAAATTAGTAGTATCATGAAAATAGGTGATAAAATGGAAAAAAGAAAAACAAAAAAAGAAATAGTAAAAATGCTATTAAACAAAAATCTAGAAATAGAAGATGAAGAACAACTAATAAATTTACTTATTGATAGTCCCATAGCAATAGATGTTGACAAAGAAGACAAAGAAAGAGAAAAGTTTGGAGATATTCTAGCCGACAAACTAACTGAACATGCTGGTAGCTGGGGATTTATAATAGGATTTTCCCTCTTTTTAATTACCTGGGTTATCCTTAACGTATACTTTATTAAAGACCTTGACCCATATCCTTTCATTTTACTAAATCTAGTCTTATCATGCATCGCAGCCTTGCAAGCACCAATTATCATGATGAGCCAAAATCGAGCAGCTAAAAAAGACAGCATAAGAAGTCAAAACGATTATAAAACTGACTTAAAAAGTGAATTAATCTTAGAAGAATTACATGACAAAATGGAACGCATACTGGCTAATCAAAAGAAAATCCTTGCATCCTTAGAACAAGAAGATAACAACCAAAAATAGGAAGTAGTTCCTTTTTTCTTTGCCACACATTTAATCAAACAAATGTATAAAAATCAATTGACAACCAAAAAAAATTTTGTTATAGTATTTTTACCATTTATAAAGGAGGAATATCATGTTTGAACTAGTCAGTAAATATAAACCAAGTGGTGATCAACCACAGGCAATAGAAAAAATAGTAGAAGGAATAAAAGAAGGTCAAAAAGAGCAAGTATTACTTGGAGCCACAGGTACAGGAAAAACCTTCACAATTGCTAATGTAATAAAAGAAGTAAATAAACCAACACTAGTTTTAGCTCACAACAAGACACTTACGGGACAACTTTACAGTGAATTCAAAGAACTCTTTCCAAATAATAAAGTAGAGTACTTTGTATCATATTATGACAGTACCAAAAAAATCGTGTTATTTGGTGCTATTTAATGTTATTTAATCCTGAAAAACGGACTAAATAACACTCGATGGTACCAAATGAACAAATAAAATTTGTGGCCGAGAGTCGTGGCCATTCGTGGCGAATAATGTTTTAACCTTTAAATGGTAAATTTTTACAAAAAATGATAAAATTCACTTGATTTTACTAATATTATTTGTTATTATAATGGTAAATTTATAAGAAACGATACTATCGCTACTTAATCTACAATCCGTTTAATATTTAATACATAAGGTGGCGATTACTTTTTTTGTCACCTTTTAAATTACATAATAAAATGAAATGGAGGATTAAACTATGAAAAATTTAAGGAAGATAGAAACTTTAAAAAATATGAAGACTGCTGCTATTAGATTATATGAAATATATATGGCACAATCAAATCAAAATAAAATAGAAATGAATTGTTATCATGAAAATGAACATGATAATAGTGGTGCTCATCCAGATTATCATAACAATTCTCATGATAATACCCCAGGTAGAATGATGACTCGTACTTTAGTTAAAAATGCAACAAATTAATACTTTAATTAAACCTACACATGAATGTAACATGAGATGTAGGTACTGTTTTGCTGAAAAATATGGATATGAAAATTCTTTGTTAGATATTAATAAATTAAAAAAGTATATTGAACTTTTAGCAGAGAAATATAAATATATAAATTTGGTGTGGCATGGTGGAGAACCATTGATGGCACCGTTAGATTATTATCAAGAAATATATGACTATTGTAAAAAGTTTGATTCGAAATTTATATATTCATTACAAACAAATGGTACATTATTGAATGAAGAAAATATAGATTTTTTTAAAACAAATAATACTAGTATTGGGTTATCATTTGATGGTTTGACAAATGATAAAACTAGATCGCATACACAAAGAATTTTAGAGAATATTAAATTACTTCAATTAAATGAAATGTATCCTGGGGCGGTTTTGGTTGTTAATCAAAATAATGTAAATAATTTGATTGAAGAATATGAATACTTTAAATCATTAAATTTAGGTATGAAAATGAATCCTATGTTTAATGATGGTGCGGCAAAAGAAAATAATTTTTTCAATTTAAATCCTGATGAATATATCAAAAATTTTATAGAATTTTTTAAATATTGGTCGCTAGATACAAATTGTAATATAAATGTGTCTACTTGTATAGAATTAGTAAATTTAATATTAAATGAAAGAAGTGGCGTTTGTACTTTTAATTCTTGCTTAGGAAAATGGTTATGTTTTGATAGTAATGGACATTTATATCCATGCGATAGATTATGCTTAGATGAATACGACTTAGGAGATATTACAAAAATTACATCTATAGATGAAGCATTTGAAAATGAAAATTTTATAAAACTATTACAAAAGAACATTTCAAGAAGACAAAAATGTATTGATGAATGTGAGTATTTTAAAAATTGTTATGGTGGATGCAATGCTAATGCTATTTTAAATGAAGTTAATAAAAATAATGTTTCATGTTATATTCAAAAAGGAATATTAGAAGTAATTAAAAAATTTATAATTGAACTTAGTAATCAAAAAGAATATGATAAATTAAATTATAGTTTATCAAAAATTTTAATAAGAAGGGATAGTAAAATATGAAATATGTTTATCACGGGAGTTCAATACCAAATTTAAAAATTATTAAAACAAACGAAAGTACTCATATGAAAAAATGGGTATATGCATGTGTATCAAAAACTATATCAACAATTTTTTTGTCACCATTAGGTAATGACCTGTATTATTCATTATCTGGTGATGGAATTGACTATCCAGTAGAACTAGTTGAAAGAAAATCCGATATGTTTAAAAAAATATTTAACTGTTCTGGTTACATCTATAAACTCGATGCTTCCAATTTTAAAAGTGGACAAACTGGTTGGTCAGCGGAAGTTGTTAGTGAAAAAGATGAGGAAGTACTAGAAGTAGAATATATTGAAAATGTATATGACGAGTTAATTAAATTAAATAAAGAAGGATTAATAAGGCTATATTTATATCCTGAAAAACCAAATAGAATACCACAAGATAATAGTGATTTAATTCCAAAGGTCATTAAATGGAAAAAAAATGGTTTTGATGTAAATAAATTTTATGAATTATATCCAGAATTAAAGGATAAATTTTTGAAAATGTTGAATGAACAATAACTAAAAAATAATTTTTATAGAATATTATAGATTAAATTAATCAAATAGGATTACTGTAAAAATAGAACAGTAATCTTTTTAAATATTTACCTATTTTTAATGAAAAAATATCATTTACTGAATTTAAATAAAATCTTAAAAGTAGCACTATGTAATCTGTAATTTAATATCTTAAAATACCATAAAATAAATGATAGAATAATATCAGTTAGTGATATTTAGTGCCATTTAATGTTATTTGGTATCGTTTAATAAATTTGTGGCCGAGATGTGTATTTTATTCGTGTCGGCCTAATTTTGGTTCATTTTAATGAAATTATATGATAAAATTTTAAATGAAATTAAGCTATAATAAGGAGGACAAAATGTTTAATTTAGTATCAAAATATACTCCATCCGGAGACCAACCACAGGCAATAGAAAAGTTAGTTAAAGGAATAAAAGAAGGTCAAAAAGAGCAAGTATTACTTGGAGCCACAGGTACAGGAAAAACCTTCACAATTGCTAATGTAATAAAAGAAGTAAATAAACCAACACTAGTTTTAGCTCACAACAAGACACTTGCGGGACAACTTTACAGTGAATTCAAAGAACTTTTTCCAAATAATAAAGTAGAGTACTTTGTATCATATTATGACTACTACCAACCAGAAGCGTATGTTCCATCAACAGATACATATATTGAAAAAGACAGTAGCATCAATGATGAAATAGACGAACTTCGCCACAGTGCTACCTCTGCCATCATTACAAGAAAAGATGTTATTGTCGTTGCCAGTGTGTCCTGCATATATGGAATAGGTGAAGTAGAAGATTACAAGAACAAAATGCTCACCCTAAATGTAGGCGACAAAATAAAAAGAGATGATGTTTTAAAAAAACTAGTTGACATGTTATACGAAAGAAACGACATTGACCTAAAAAGAGGTACATTTAGAGTAATCGGGGACACCTTACAAATAATTCCCGTAAACCAAAAAACAGAAGGCCTAATGATTGAATTTTTTGGCAACGAAATAGATAGAATCAGTGAGTTTGATAGCATTACTGGGAAAATCATAAAAGACAAAAAAACAATTTCATTATTTCCTGCATCCCACTTTGTTACCAACGATTTAAAATTACAAAAAGCCATTGAAAACATATCCAAAGAAAAAGAAGAAAGAGTAAAATACTTCAAAGAAAAAAATAAATTAATTGAAGCCCAAAGAATAGAAGAAAGAGTTAACTACGACATGGAAATGCTAAGTGAAACAGGAACATGCCGTGGCGTTGAAAACTATTCAGCACCACTTGCTCTAAGAAGTCCTGGCCAAATGCCAACCACCCTAATCGACTTCTTTGGCGACGACTACCTTTTAGTAATAGACGAATCGCACGTTACCTTACCTCAAGTAAAAGGAATGTACAATGGTGACAGAGCGAGAAAACAAAATTTAGTAGACTATGGCTTTAGACTACCAAGTGCACTTGATAATAGACCACTTAAATTTGAAGAGTTTGAGAGCAAAATAAAAAATGTTATCTACGTATCTGCAACCCCTGGTGATTACGAACTAGAAAAAGTTCATCATAAAGTGGTAGAACAAATAATAAGACCAACAGGACTACTTGATCCTATAATTGAAGTAAGACCTACTAAAAACCAAATTGATGACCTCATAAATGAAATAAACGTTAGAATAGAAAAAAATGAAAGAGTATTAATCACCACTCTAACAATTAGAATGGCTGAAGAACTAACCAATTACCTTAAAAACATAGACATGAAAGTAGCGTACTTACACAATGAAATAAAAACCTTAGAAAGAATTAAAATAATAAGAGACCTAAGATTAGGAAAATATGATGTAGTCGTAGGCATTAACTTACTAAGAGAAGGAATAGACATCCCAGAAGTATCTCTAATTGCCATTATGGATGCTGATAAACAAGGATTCTTAAGAAGTAGTAGAAGCCTAATTCAAACAATAGGAAGATGTGCAAGAAACGAAAACGGTATGGTCATCATGTATGCTGACACCATAAGCGAATCAATGGAAGAAGCCATCACCGAAACAAAAAGAAGAAGAACCATCCAAAACGAATATAATATCAAAAATCATATCATACCAAGAACCATCAATAAAGAAATTAGAGAATTAATAACTAACGAACTAGAAACAAAAAAAGATGTTCAAATCAAAGAAAAATACAGCAAGAAAGAAAAACAAGACATGATCATAAGATTAACAAACGAAATGAAAGATGCTGCTAAAAAATTAGACTTTGAAAAAGCCATGGAACTAAGAGATATCATCTTTGAACTAGAAAGCGAATAAAATGTTTAAAAGTATTTATATAGAAATCACCAACAAATGCAATCTCCATTGCCCATTTTGTAGCAAATACAAAAGAGAAAAAGACACACTAAGCAGTAAAGAGTTTGAACAAATTTTAAAAAAAATCAACAATTATACAGATTATATCCACCTACACGTATTAGGAGAACCATTATTACATGAAGAACTAGACGAAATACTATCATTAGCATCAAAGTACAATAAAAAAGTTAATATAACTACAAATGGCACCCTTCTAAGTAATAAATTAGATATTATTCAAAAACATAATAAAACAATTAGACAAATAAACATTTCTATCCATGACATTATTCATATTTATAAAAATTTTAGTACAATTGACAACACCGTTAATGAAATAATTAATAACAGTAGTATTATCGTATCATATCGTCTATGGAACCTTGGAAGCAACAATTCAAGTAGCAACTTTATCACATACCTTAGCCAAAAATATCACATTGACTATGAAGAACTAAACCAAAAATTAAACATCAAAATCAAAAACAACCTATATCTAAACAAAGATTATGTATTCAAATGGCCCAGCTTAGATAACGATTATTATAGAGAAACAGGTAAATGCTATGGCACGATTAACCATATAGCAATTTTATCAAATGGAAATGTAGTACCATGTTGCCTCGACAGCCAAGGAATAATAAATTTAGGAAACATCTTTGAAAACAGTCTAGAAAGCATTATCCAAAGTGAAAGATTTAAAAAAATGAAACAAAACTTTCAAAAAGGAATAAAATGTGAAACACTATGTAAAAAATGTAACTTCAGTGAAATAAGACTAAAAAACAAAAATAAAATCAAAATATAAAAAAGAAATACATACATCAAATATTGATTAGTATTTCTTTTTCTTGAACAATTCTTTAGTGTAAACAGTTTTAGAAACAATTCTACTATTTTTCTTCAAATATTCCTTTTCCAAATACGAATAATAAGTACCAGGACTAAGAACCCCCTCCAAATTAATTACCTTAGTACCAAGACTCGCTAATATAGTATCGGCCACCTCAACACAATTAGTACGACACACAAAGAAGGTCTTAAATTTACCTTTAATAAACTTATAAAATATACCATCCGCCTTCTTATAGGTTTGATTAGCCATCTCCGTAAATTCCTTCTTAGGACAAAGATTCATATCATATAAAGCATATTCAGGATACCACCTAACAGCATTTTCCTGAAGCATCTCAGTTATCTTATTTAAAACAATATCTATTTCCTTCTCAGTTAATAAAACCCCATAAGAAACAATAAAACGATTTTTCTCGCAAACACAATACTTAATATACTTATCATGATCAAATATACCTAAAATACCATCACCCATGCCACCCCAAAGCCTTCTATTAGTATAATTATAACAACTATAAGAATAAATTTTATCACAAACAGCCACCTCAACATGACCCATCATAGCCGAACCATTTTTAGCCAAATGAATCAATATCTCCAAATTAGGATTAATATCCTTCTTAACATTAGTAGAAATATTACCTTTCTCCTTTTCAACCTTCTTAATTAGAAGTGGAGGAATAAACATAGTCAAAATAGTAGGTAAGGGGATAACTAATCTCTTCTTTCTCTCAAAAATACCAGCAAAAATATTAACACCATAAATAATCAAATAAATACCAGTAATAAGACAAAGATACTTAGAATTACTCACCCTACTAAACAACAACAAATAAGAAGTAACAAAACTAATAAGAAACTTAAAAACAATTCCTAACTTACCGTGAAGATGATCGTGCTTATAAATATATAAATTAATCAAGCTAGACAAACTTTGCAACATCGCATATATCCCAAAAACAATAATAAAAAACGAAACAAAAAATGAAGGACTCTCAATAATAAAAATAGAAGTAATCAAAGTTATTAAAATATCCAAAACACCATCCAAAATTTTCCGTCTCTTAACCAAAACATTAATTACCTTAAAAACAACCGTTATTAATAGCAAAACGCCAATTACCTTAATAGTAATAGCAAACATCTCATTCCTCTTAATAATAAATATTAACCCCATAACAATAAAAAGCAGACTATTAACAAAATGCGTAATAATATTTACCTTCCTCTTCATAAGACCTCCCTTTAATACAATTTTATCATAAAAAATAAAAAAATATTAAAAAAATGCTTAAATTATAACATAAGCACTAAAATTAAAAAAGACACAAGTAAAAAACTTACAAATCATATTCCTCAAATGAACAGTTAGTAGATTTATAAGAAGTCAAATCACCATCCTCTGGAATACCATTAAAATAATAATAAAGAATCCTCGTAATCCCACTATGAGTAACAAGAAGAACCTTCTTATCAGGATAATACCTCTTAATATCCATAAGCAAAGAAACGATTCTATCATACAAATCTCTAACACTTTCAGCCTTCTCATACCTTATATTTTTCTTAATATTCCAATAATCCTTCAAATTAATTTCATTCCTTGAAATACCCTGAAATTCACCATGATTTCTACTTTTCAAACGCTCATCAACAACAATTCTTTTACCCTGAGCAATTATCTTAGCCGTATCATAAGCTCTCTTCAAAGGAGAAGAAAAAATCAAATCGACATCACAACTAGCTACCTTTTTCACCAAATCATAAGCCTGTTTTCTTCCAGCATCGTTTAACTCCGTATCCATATTACCTTGCATCATTTTACTAATATTCTCATTTGTTTCTCCATGTCTAACAACATAAATCTTCATATTTACCACCTATACTAATTATACCACGTATTATAAAAAAACATCTATTAATTGTGTTTTAGATGTTTCTTTACAACTATTATACTCATTAACAAAACAAATGACGATAAAGAAATTATTTCCTTCCAATAATTAGGACTAACCCCCGTTTTAGGAATAATCAATTCATAAATATAAGTAATTATAGCATTACCCTCCATGATTTTTCCTTGAGGATTACCAATCACCTTAACAAACTTATAACCATCAATCACCATAGGCTCAGTATCATATGAATTATTCACATAATCAGTAATAGTAATAGAATCACTCAACTTCTTGCCATTCACATCTATAAAATTAACTATCACATTACCAGTTACCCTCTTATAATACACCCTAATAACATTATCATCCAAATTCTCCTTTAAAACTAAAGGCAAATTATCAACACGATCCAAAACATAACCATAATCCAATTTATCAGGATAATTATCTATCAAAGCATCAAGCCTATTATTTATAAATATCTCTCTCTTATTCAAATCAAAAACATCATCAAAATAATAATCAACCACATAAGCAATATTATTCTCTCTAACATAGTAAAATATTATTTCCTCATTCTCCTTATCGATTACCTTGGTAATTACATTATCACCAATTAAATTATAATTATCGATATGAAAAGCTTCCTCCCTAATTTCATCAAAAAGATAAACATCCAACATCCTCTCATCATGTAAAGGCTTCTTAGATTCATAATCTAAATACTTAACTGTATAAGAAGTAGGTTTCTTAGAAACATGTAAAGTAACAGTACTAGTATTAGAAATAACAACAGTATCACCAACATTAGACATTATATAATAATCAAAAGTAATATCACCCAAACACTCATTATTACTAGAATATGTAAAACTACCATCCTCCAAAACATCAATATCCTCTAACTTACCACAAGACAAAGAATCTGGCACGATAACAACAGAATTCTTAATATCAGCATTACTATCATTTACTTGATACAAATTATCATTAGTTAAAATACCATCATTTGCATTAACCATTAACTTATTTTGTCTATATAAAGTAACATTAGAATAATCATCGTCATTAGTCAAAGCAGGAATAGGAACATTTGGCTTAGGAAAAGTTAACAAAATATTCTTATTCTTATAGTAATCATTATCCTCAAGAGCATTACCCTCCAAATAAGCACGACTATTAGTATTTATACTACCATAGTAAGGAGCTACCGCGGTAACATTATAAGTTAACTTATAATTTAAAGTTGCATCCAAATCACCAATCTTCCATATTATCTTAGTAGTTTTATCATCCTCATTAACAATTTCAAAAGTAGTATTATCAGGAACTTTAACACTATCCTTATCCAAAACAAAAGTAGCAGGAATAACATCAGTTACCACAATATTATTTGCAATAACATTTACCTTCTTAACAATATCCTTAAAATTTTCCCTTAATTTATTACTATCCTTAGCTAAGTAAAAATCGTTCTTAGAACTAGCTATTTCACCCAAAAATGCATCATCCACAACATCAAAACCTATTGTATAAACAGTTACATTCTTTTTAAGTTCATTTGCCACATTCTTAGCCATTGTAGAAGGCGAGGACTTGGTACATTTTTTCCCTTTACCAATATAGCAAACCTGATTATCATTCTTACCAGTACCATAAGTCTTTCCCTTATAAGTAAACTTAGTAGGAGCTCCATCGGTCAAAAGAATTATTACCTTTTTGTTTGCTACGCTGTTTCTCAACAATATCTCCGCCTTATTTAAAGCATCATGCACGTTTGTTGCCTCATTATATAAATAATTAGGAATAGAATCTATCAAACCATCCAATTTTGTTTTATCACTTGCCAGTTTCTTAGAAGAATACTTATCTAAAACCCTAGTACCAAAAGCAACAATACCCATCCTTACATTGCCATCCCCCTTAAGTATATCATTGACCAAACTCTTAGCTTCCGCCTTTACCAAGCCCATTTTATTTTGATTATCCAAATTGTCATTCATACTAGAAGACCTATCCAAAACCAAAACGACATCTAAAGTATTCTTCTTCTCAAAACTACTTCCATTAACCTCTAAAGTAACCTTGGCACTCCTACCATACGTTACATCCTCCTTAGAAGCATATTTATCTATTTCAATCTTCCCAAACTCATTATCCTTAGTCAACGCCTTAACCAGAGAAATATTAATTACAGCAATAACTAATAATAAAACAATCCATTTCTTTTTCATTAATTCACCTTTCTTCCATTTATTATCAACAACTTACTTCCTTTAGTATTTAAACACGTTTGCAAAGTAATAATATGACTATCCCCATTCAAATCCACAGAGTTTTTATACATTGAATTATTTTTTAAATAATTTAAATGCTCAATATATTCATCATCACTTTGAAAATATAATTTACTATATTGATAATCATTTTCTACACTAAAAACAGAAAAAATCTCATATATATAAACCTTATCAGTTATAAAAGTAATATACTTGTTATTCAAAAAATAATCATAATCCAAGTAATTTTTTAAATATTTAAAAGGAATATCATACTTATTATTGCTATGACCATATATTAGTAATTTTTTATCATTTATATCATTTCTATAATCCAAAAATATACTCCCAGTTACTAATTCCTCCCTTCTTATAGTATGGTTCAAATAATAAGTATTATCTTCCGCCTGTACCACCGGAGTAGTAATATCTTTGTTTATCTTAAGATAGCTCACAATATCATCGGTTTGATAATAATCATTCAAATAAGTTATATAATCTGTGGTATCCTTCGTTTTTGGAATAAACGCATAGTTAAAAGATATCTTTTCTCTTTCCCTCAAGATTGAAGAAGTACTCATGATAAAAATAAATAATAATAAAAAAAATAAACTATTAATGGCCAAACTCATAATGTTTATTTTTCTAATCAGTTTGATCGATATCACACCTTCTTTCATGAAATAAGTGTAATACATCTAATCCAAGTAATTTGTCGAATAAAAAAACAAAACTAAATTTTTTTCAAAAAATATTAAAATTACCAAAATTAATAAACTACACGGGTGTTCGTTAAAACCTGCACCAAAAACCTACCAAATTTCAAAAAACAACCGGGCGTTTTTTAATTTCTGCAGTTTGACTTTTTCTTCCCTTTTATAGTATAGTAAATTCACAAACAAAGGAGGTGATAAAAAACCACTATAAAAATAACATAAACCAAATGTTTCATATGCATAAACAATTATGTCTAATTTATCATAAAAGCCAAACATATCAAAAAGACCACAACATCAACAGCATATTTATAAAGTCAAAAATTGCACAAAACAAAACTAAAACATTATAACAGCATAGCAAAAGAAAAATAAAAAAAACCAAATAAAGTACGGTAGCTACTACCGGAATTACGTCTACGGTAAAGCCAAACAATCTTTACTTGTAGAAAAAACACTACCGCGAGGTAGTGCAAATGAATCATAACATATACATGTTAGAATCTGGTTCATTGTAATTAGAATTGTATGGATTTTCCAACCTTGCTATTCTTGATTCCAAGACCTTGATTTTATTTTCTAAATTAGATAACCTTGTATTTAATTCATTATGATTCATAAAAGGATTCATTTGCCCAGGAACCATTCCCTGTATGGGATTGATTGCCGAATTAGCCCCCCCATAACCATATACATTATAAAACATATCTCTATCCTTATTCATGATTCACGATTCACTCCTTATCAATACTAATATATGTTTCAAAACGAAATAAGTGCCTAGTATTGATAAGTACTCCAAAATGTTATATAATGTCTATGAGGTATATTATGAGATTGAAAAACGTAAAAAATGCAAAAAATATTATTGAAGAAGGTAAATATTATATCAATAACCCTTGTGATTATAAAGGTAAATGGAACGAATTATTTCAAAACGATAATCCCATTTATTTAGAAATAGGCATGGGTAAGGGGAAATTCATATTAGAAAACGCACTCCAAAACACTGATATTAATTATATAGGAATTGAAAAATATGACAGTGTCCTTGTACGTGCCATTCAAAAAACAAACCAGTTTGATTTAAATAACTTGAAATTAATAAAACTAGATGCTCTAAATTTAAGCACAATTTTTGACAAAGAAATAGATTTAATTTACTTAAACTTTTCCGATCCATGGCCCAAAGAAAGACATCAAAAAAGAAGACTAACTTCATATATCTTCTTAGATATCTATGACAAAATTTTTAAAAACAAAGCCCACATCACTATGAAAACAGATAACTTAAACCTATTCAATTATTCCATTTCTTCATTAAAAGAAAATGGTTATAAAATAATATATACAACAAATGATTTAAAAAAAGAAAACATCCCCAACATCACAACAGAATACGAAGAAAAATTCAACAATCTAAACATCAAAATAAACATGCTTGAAGCAATTAAAGAAAAGGAGTAACCATATGTTTGAAAATAAAAAAATATTTATTTTAGGCATGGCTCGAAGTGGATACGAAGCCGCTAAAGTCTTAGCCAAAAGAAATAACATCGTTATTGTTAATGATTTCAGTACCAATCAAGACATGGATAAAGTTCATGAACTGGAAAATATGGGCGTCAAAGTTATTTTAGGAAGCCATCCTGACGACATACTAACAAACGATTTTGACTATCTAATAAAAAATCCAGGCATTAGAAACGACCACAAATACGTATTATTTTGCTATAAAAACAATATCCCCGTCATCAACGAAATAGAAATGGCATATCACTTGTTACCTAAAAATGTAAAAATCATAGGCATAACTGGTAGCAATGGTAAAACCACAACCACTACTTTAATATATGAAATGCTAAAAGATGCAGGCAAAAAAGTCCACCTAACAGGAAATGTAGGACTCCCTTTATCAGGATTTCTAAATAAAATTCAAGAAAACGATTATATTGTAATTGAAATTGCTGGACACCATCTTGTTAATTTTCAAGATTTCAAAACAGATATCTCCATATTAACTAACTTATATCCTGTTCATCTTGATTTCCATGGTACTTACGACAATTATAAAAATATCAAAAAGAAAATTTTCAATCACCATACAAACAAAGACATTGCCATAATAAACGGAGCAAACAGTGATTGCATCGAAATAACAAAAGACATAAAAAGCACAAAATACTTTTTCAGTGCCACTAGAAAATGTGATGCTTATTTAAAAAATAACATAATTTACTACCAAGATAAACCCATCATTGATACAACAAAAACCATCTTAAAAGGTAACCACAATTACGAAAATATGATGTGTGCCATTATCACTGGCATAAATCTTAATATCAGCATCACATCCATCAAAAAAACACTAGAAAACTTTAAAGGCGTAGAACATCGTATTGAATACGTTAACACTATCAACGGAGTAAAATACTATAATGACTCAAAATCAACAAATAACATGGCAACCACCATCGCCCTAAGTGCTTTTCATGAACCAATTAATTTAATATTAGGTGGATTAGATCGTGGACAAGATTTCCTTGAATTAAAAGACTACATGCAAAACGTAAAAAACGTCTTATGCTATGGTGAAACCAAGGATAAAATAAAAAATTTTTGTGATAAAATAAATATTTCCTGTTTAGTTTTCAATAACCTAAAAGAAACAGTCGAAAAAGCAAAACAAATATCTCTAAGTGGCGATATTGTCTTACTTTCTCCAGCCTGTGCCTCATGGGATCAATATAAATGCTTTGAAGACCGCGGATTAGAATTTAAAAATTTAGTAAATAATAATAAACAATAAAAAAATAAAGCATATAATTAATTAGGTGATATTATGAGTGTTGATAGTTTCAAAATGTTTGTAAGGAAAAATCCTAATTTAATCAAATATGTCAACAATAATGAAATGACTTGGCAAAAATTTTATGAAATGTACGATTTATATGGTGAAGATAATAGCATTTGGGATAAATATGTAAAAGAAGAAGAAAAACCAACCATCAATACAAAAAATAACAACAAAAATAGTTTCAACGAAGTAATAAATATGGTAAAAAACATGGATGTAGACAAAATTCAAGAAGGCATAACCTCCCTACAAAAGGCCTTATCATTATTTGGCGATTTAGTCGTATCCAAAAACAATCCTACATCTTCCAATAACAATTATACCCCAAGACCAGTATATAAAAGGTTTGAAGATTAAATATGAGCATTGATTTACAATATAAAATAAAAAACAACTTAATGTACCAAAAATTTCTACGTGAAAACTCTATCTGGTACAAATATTTAAACAGAAATCCACTTTTATTTAATGATTTTATTAGTGATATGAAAGACAAATACGAATTAAAGCCAAGCGATCGCTTAAACAAAGTATTAAATAATATAAGCTTAATTCAAAACTTTTTAGACGTATTAAAGTAGGTGATAAAATGAATGAAGTAATAGAAAAAACATATGAATTATTAGATTATTTAGATAACAGTAAAATTGTAAAAGACCTTACTACAGCCAAAAACAAATTACTAAATAACCAAGATATTTTACAGAAAATAAAAAAATATCAAAAAGAAAAAAACATTACATTAAAAAAAGAAATATTTAATAATCCTGACTATGCCAATTACATGCAATGTTACAACGAATTATTTTATTTAGTCATGGACATCAATAAAAAAATAAAAAACATCACAGGAAAGAAGGAATGCCTTTGAAAGTTATAAGTGGCAGTCTAAAAGGAAGAAATATTTTAGGCTATAATATTCAAGGAACAAGACCAACCATGGATCGTGTAAAAGAATCAGTTTTTGCCATGATTCAAGATAACATTCAAAATAGCATTTGCTTAGATTTGTTCGCTGGAAGTGGAAATCTCGGTATTGAAGCTATCAGCAATGGCAGTAAATATACATATTTTGTAGACAATAATAAAGAATGCTATCTAACAATATTAAAAAATTTAAATAATTACAAAGTTAATAATTACAAAGTTTTACAAATGGATTATATGGCATCCCTAAAACATTTTTGCGATAATAAAATTAGTTTTGATTTAATATTTATAGATCCTCCATATAATATGAAAATTATAGATAAAATCTTAAATTATATAAATCAAAATAATTTACTAAACAAAAATGGACAAGTAGTATGTGAATATCAAAATGACATATTAAAAGAAGAATATGGCAACATAAAACTACTTAAAACAAAAAAATATGCTATTAGATATGTAGCAATTTATAAAAACACTAAATAATAACACATACCTTTTTAACTTGTACTTTTCACCCTATAATGATATAATTTAACTACTAAAAAAGGAGTAATTTATGAATTTTGATAACGATAACATATTGGTCTTAGCTTATTTAGGCGATTCAGTATATGAATTATTCATAAGAAAACACCTGATAGACAAAGACATATCCAAAATAGACGATTTACAAAAAGAAGCAATTAAATACGTATCCGCATATGGACAAGTAAATTTTTTAAACCACCTAATTCAAGCCAAAATCCTAAATGATAATGAATTAGACATTGTAAGAAAAGGTCGCAACAACAAAAGAAAAGCACACCCAAAAAATACTGATATTCTAACCTATAAACATGCCACAGGCTTTGAAGCCTTAATAGGTTATTTATATATAAATAACAAAGATAGATTAAATGAAATACTTTCTTATGTAAAGGAGTTATAATTATGTATATATATGGTAAAAATGTTGTATATGAAAAATTATTAAACAATAGCAAAATTAACAAATTATATTTATCAAAGAAATTTAATGATAAAAAAATATTAGATTTATTAAAAGACAAAAACATTGATATTACTTATTTAGATAATTTTAAATTAGATAAAATGGTTAATGGATTACATCAAGGCATAATAGCACTAGTTAATGATTATAAAACATACGACTTAAAAGAAATAATAAACAATATAAATAAAAAATATCCTTTAATAGTAATGTTAGATCACATAGAAGATCCACATAATTTTGGAGCAATAATACGTACCAGTGAAGCCTTAGGAGTAGATGCCATTATTATTCCAGAAGATCGTTGTGTAGGAATAAATAGCACTGTTATCAAAACGAGTGTTGGGGCCATCGAAAACATCAAAATAATAAAAGTAACCAACCTAGTAAATACTATCAAATATCTAAAAGACAGAGGTTATTGGATAATCGGCACTGACATGAGTTCCACAAATATAAGTGATATTGATTATAAAATGCCTATTTGCTTAGTAATCGGCAATGAAGGAAAGGGAATTAGTCGAATTGTTAGAGATAACTGTGATTATATAGCAAGCATTCCCATGACAGGAAAAGTTAATAGCTTAAACGCTTCTGTTGCTACAGGAATAATAATTTACGAAATAATCAATAGACGAGGATAATTATGGAAGAAAACGACAACGAATTACTTTATTTAATTAGTGAGCACAGTGAAGAAGCCATGGACATACTTTATAACAAATATAAACACATCATAGACAAAATAGTTAACAAATACATGAAATTTACTTATAACAACAACAAAGGCATTGACAAAAATGATTTATCACAAGAAGCAATGATAGCCTTTGAAACCGCCATAAAAAGCTATAATGATAATAACGAAGCATCTTTTTACACATTTGCCACAATATGCATTGACCGAGGACTAAAAACTTACCTAAAAAGACTAGATCAAGCCAAAAATAAAATTTTAAATGAATCAATATCCTTCAACTTCCAAACTGATAATGATAACGATAATGATTTACTCAACTACATCATAGATGAAAAATATAATCCTGAAAACAACATGCTACACTTTGAAAATGCAAGCGAATTAGATTATCAAATAAAAGATAAACTAACCCATTTAGAAAGTAGAATATACGAACTGAGAACAGGGGGCATGAACACCAACGAAATCGCCATAATCTTAGAATTAGATCCTAAAATAGTTTATAATGCTCTACAAAGAATAAAAAACAAGATAAAAGACTTAGTAGAAAACTAAAAGACGAGTTCCACAATAAAAAACAAAAGACATACACTACGATATGCCTTTTTTTAACACATTTTTCTTAATTTCACGAATATATTCTTCGGTTAAAATACCATTACAATATTTCTGTTCATGTAGCAAAATATCATTCTCACTTTTAGACAAAGTTATCTTACCTAAATTCTCAAAACTGTTAACACTTAAAATAACATTAGAAAAATCTTCAAAACTAATTTCATCTTTCACTTTCAACTCTTCTAGTATCCTAGCAACTATTTTTGCATTAAATTTATTAGATACCTTTAAATTATAAAAAATATCACCAGGTAACTCCAAATTCATTTCATTAAAAGATACCCATAAAATATGACTACTACCAAAACAGTATCCAATTTTTTCTTCATTTATCTTGTATTTAAAAGAATACTTTTTAACAATATCTCTATCCCTAACGTATAAAGTATATCTTTTTTTCATATCACGTTCACAGTTATCATAAAATGCAAATACCTTATTATCTTTATCTACAGCGTAAACCAAATTAGTATCCTTATAATCATGATTAACAGTCAATTTTATCTTCTTATCAAATTTTCCCAACAAAGCAACAGCATTAAGTAACCTAGAATACCTATCAATATCTTCCTGAAGCAGTCTTATTAAATAATTAATATCAGTTACAAATATATAATTTTTCTTTTCCATATTTCCTCACAAAGTAAAATTGTACCACAAAAAGACAGAAAATCAATACAAAAAACACCACATTTCAAAAATACCACTTTTTTCCAAACAAATGTATGAAAGAGCCTTGACATTCTTTTCCTCGTATATTATAATACTAAAGAAACAAATAAGTAGGTGATAAAAATGGATAAAATTATTATTAAAGGGGCAAGAGAAAACAATTTAAAAAACATAGACATAGAGATACCAAAAAACAAATTAGTAGTCATAACTGGAGTATCAGGAAGTGGAAAATCTTCCTTAGCATTTGATACAATATATGCCGAAGGACAAAGAAGATATGTAGAAAGCTTATCAGCATATGCAAGACAATTCCTAGGAAACACAGATAAACCTGATGTTGATTTAATCGAAGGATTAAGTCCCAGTATTAGCATTGACCAAAAAACTACCAACAAAAATCCACGTAGTACAGTAGGCACTGTTACAGAAATATATGATTACTTAAGACTATTATATGCCCGTATAGGCGTAGCATATTGTCCCGTACACAAAATACCAATCAAACCCCAAAGCATTGAAGAAATGACAAATAAAGTATTAGAACTACCAATAGACACTAAAATCATGATATTAAGCCCAATTGTTAAAGGAGAAAAAGGCACACACAAAGAAACAATAACAAAACTAATAAAAGATGGCTACATACGTGCCAAAATAGATGATGTAGTCTGTGATTTAAACGAAGAAATCAGCCTAGAAAAAAACAAAAAACACAACATCAACATAGTAATTGATAGATTAGTAATTGACAAAGATATTAGAAGCAGACTATATGAATCATTAGAAACAGCCACAAAATTATCTCACGGTAAAGTAATTGTTGATGTCCTCCACGATAAAGAAATCATCTTAAGTGAAAACTATGCCTGCCCATTTTGTGATTATTCCCTAGACGAATTAGAACCAAGGATATTTTCCTTTAATGCTCCATACGGTGCCTGTCCAGAATGTAAAGGTCTTGGTGTCAAATATAAATTAGATCCTGATTTGATTATTCCTGACAAAACCAAATCATTAAACGATGGAGCCATCGTGGCAATTAACGTTGAAGACACCAACAATATTATATATACCCAATTAGAAACATTATGTAAACACTTTAATATTGATATGAATGCACCCATGAAAGACATCGAAAAAGATAAATTAGATATTATTCTATATGGAACAAGCGAAGTATTAGAATATAACTATGTATCCAAAAGTGGCTCCACCAGAAAAACAAAAGACACATTTGAAGGAATCATTACCAACTTAGAAAGAAGATACATGGAAACAAAAAGCACATGGATAAGAGAATGGATCGAACAATATATGGTTGAAATGACTTGTCCTATCTGCCATGGAGCAAGATTAAAACCATCAGTTCTATCCGTATTAATAAACAAAAAAAACATCTATGAAGTAACCTGCTTATCCATCCTAGAATTAAAAGAATTCCTAAGCAACTTAAAACTAAGTGAAGAACAAAATGAGATATCTGGGGTAATCTTAAAAGAAATAAATTCCAGACTAACATTTTTAATAAATGTAGGACTCTCATATCTAACGTTAGCTAGAGAAGCTGGAACCCTAAGTGGCGGAGAAGCTCAAAGAATAAGACTTGCTACCCAAATAGGTTCAAGATTAACAGGAGTTTTATATGTATTAGACGAACCCTCAATTGGATTACATCAAAGTGATAACCAAAAACTAATTAACTCCCTAAAAGAAATGCGTGATTTAGGTAATTCCCTAATCGTAGTTGAACATGATGAAGACACCATGCTTCAAGCCGACTACCTCATTGATATAGGACCATATGCAGGAGTACATGGAGGAAAAGTCATGGCATACGGTACCCCAGAAGAAGTAATGAATAACGAAAACAGTTTAACCGGAAAATATCTAAAACATACATTAAAAATAGAAGTTCCAAAAAAAAGAAGAAAAGGCACAGGCAAATACTTAGAAGTTGTTAAAGCCAGTGAAAACAATTTAAAAAACATCAGTGTCAAATTCCCACTAGGAAAAATGATATGTGTAACAGGAGTATCTGGAAGTGGCAAATCCACCTTAGTAAACGAAATTCTATATAAATCCCTAGCCCAAAATATATATTATAACTTCAAAGATAGACCTGGAAAAGTCAAAGAGATAAAAGGAATAGAAGAAATAGACAAAGTAGTTCATATCAGTCAATCTCCAATAGGAAGAACCCCAAGAAGCAATCCAGCCACATACGTATCCGTATTTGATGATATAAGAGATGTCTTTGCCGAGACCAAAGAAGCCAAAATAAAAGGATATAACAAAGGTCGATTCTCCTTCAACGTCAAAGGTGGAAGATGTGAAGCCTGCTGGGGAGATGGTGTCAAAAAAATAGAAATGCACTTTTTGCCAGACGTATACGTTCCATGTGAAGTATGCCATGGCACAAGATATAACCGAGAAACCCTAGAAATAAAATATAAAAATAAAAATATCAATGACGTTCTAAACATGACAGTTGAAGAAGCACTTACATTCTTTGAAAACATTCCTAAAATCAAAAATAAATTACAAGTTTTAATGGATGTAGGACTTTCGTACATGAAATTAGGACAACCTGCTCCAAGTTTAAGTGGGGGAGAAGCCGCCCGAATCAAATTAGCTAAAGAGTTACAAAAAAAGCCAACAGGAAGAAGCATCTTTATCTTAGACGAACCAACCACTGGTCTACACATCCACGATATCAAAAAATTACTAGAAATACTAAATAGAATTGTGGACAATGGAGATACCGTAATAATTATCGAACATAACATGGATGTTATAAAAGTATGTGATTACATCATTGATTTAGGCCCAGAAGGAGGCAATCTAGGTGGAAATGTAGTATGCACAGGCACGCCTGAACAAATAAGCAAAGTAAGCACATCCTACACAGGCAAATATTTAAAGAAATATCTATAGTCTACAACCGTAGACTTTTATTCAGCAAAAAAATGTTTGACAAAATCAAATATATGTGGTAAGATATAGCACGTTAACCAAAAAGGGGGGGAGATTTTATGAATAATTTTAACTATGAAAAAGATTTAACAGAAGTAGAATTAGAAGGCAAAAAAGTAGAAAATTTTGAAGACCATGTAACCACCATAAACGGACTAGATGAATACATTAGCAAATTACCAAAAGAATTATTAACAAAAGGACAAGAAGAAGAACTATTTAAAAAAATCAAAAATGGAGATATCGAAGCAAAAAATGAAGTTATTACCAAAAACCTGCGATTAGTAATTAGCGAAGCCAAAAAATATGTAGGAAGTGGTATGGATTTTCTTGACTTAATTCAAGAAGGCAACATAGGACTAATTACAGCCATAGAAAAGTTTGATATTGCCAAAGGTTGCAGATTTTCAACATATGCCACATGGTGGATAAAACAAGCAATAACACGTAGTATTCTAGAAAAAAGAAGAACAGTTAAAATACCAGCACATCAAGAAAACAGAATAAAATTATTAAAAGATTACAACAATGAATATTATCGTGATAATGGAAAATATCCAACAAAAGAAGAAATTGCAACGTATTTACATTGGGACAAAAATGTGGTTGAAAACACAATATCAATGGCTAAAACAAAAATGGTTTTATTATCAACACCAATAAGTGATGACAGCGATGATGAATTGGTTGATTTTATCGAAGACAAAGACGAAATTGACGCAGACAAAATCATTTTCAGCAAACAAATACTTGAAGCCATTGAAAATAGTAACCTAACCGAAAGAGAAAAAGAAATATTATACCTAAGATTTGGAATTTATGATGGAGAATATCGCACCTTAGAAGAAATAGGTAAAATATATAAACTAACACGAGAAAGAATAAGACAAATCGAATTCAAAGCCTGTCGAAAATTAAGAAGAAACAATGAAATTAAAGAATTGTATGATGGAGAAGTACGCAATTCGACCAACACCAAAACAAAAACAAAAGCAAAAAAACTTATTAAATAAAAGAAAGAGGGGGGGAAGAAAAATGAAAGAATTATATCATAATGAATTAAAAAATGATCAAAATATAAAAAACCAACAAATAGAAGAACAATATTTACCTGATATTGATATATCAAAGCAATTTTTAAGCGAATTAAACGAACAACTATTGACAGCAGAAGAAGAAAAAGCACTATTCCAAAGAATTGAACAAGGTGATGAAGAAGCGAAAACAGAAGTGATAGAAAAAAATATTCGTTTAGTAGTAAGTATTGCCAAAATTTACACTAATCGTGGTTTAGAGTTCCTTGACTTAGTAAACGAAGGTTGCTTTGGCCTAATTAAAGCCATAGCAAAGTTTGATATTGCCAAAGGTTACAGATTTTCAACATATGCCACAAGGTGGATAAGACAAGCCATTACCAGAGCAATATTTGATAAAGGAAGAGTCATAAGAGTGTCTGTTCATACGATGGAACACGTAAACAAAGTAAAAAGGTATATAAATGACTATTATGTACGAAATGGTATCAATCCCAGTATGGAAGAAATCCAACAACAATTCAATTACAGCGATGAAAAAATGGATAAAATATTTGATGTAATCATAAATAAACCATCTTCATTAAACACTGGCATTGGCGAAGACGAAGATACCGAACTAATTGATTTACTTGAAGACAGAGAATCCATACCATTAGAAGAAATAGCAGCCAAAGGTGAATTGGTTAGAATAATTGATGAATCCTCATTAACCGAAAGAGAAAGAAAAGTATTATATTTAAGGTTTGGAGTAATTGATAACAAAACAAGAACCTTAGAAGAATTAGGAAAAATCTTTAACATAACCCGTGAAAGAGTAAGACAAATTGAAGCCAAAGCATTAAGAAAATTAAGAAATAACATATACGTAAAAGAATATTATAATACAGTAGGTTCTCCATACAAAACAAAAGAAAAAAACAAAACCAGAAAATATAATTCAATAAAAAAATAGATAACACAAAAAAGGGGGACAAAACATGGAAAGCTTAAAATCCAAACAAATACTATACTTAAAAAAGCAAAAAAAAGATCTTAACATACTTAGCCAATATTTCAGCGAAATACCTAGTGATATTCTAACCAAAGAAACAGAAATAGAACTATTTAAAAGAATAAAAAATGGAGAAATCCAAGCAAGAGATGAAGCCATCCAAAAAAATCTAAGATTAGTAATAAGCATAGCAAAAAAAAGACTTAACCGTGGCTTAGACCTCACAGACCTAATTCAATATGGCAATATAGGACTAATAAAAGCAATAGAAAAATTTGACCTAAAAAAAGAATGTCGCTTCTCAACCTATGCCACATGGAGGATAAGACAAGCAATAGATAGAGCACTATATTATGAAACAAGAACAATTAGAATACCCAATTACATGTGTGCACATATAGACAAATTAAAACAATACCTATATTACAATTCAAATAAAAACTATCCAACAACAAAAGAATTAGCACAAATACTTAACTGCGACGAAAAAACAGTCAATAAAATTCTAAAATTATTAGAAAACAAAAATATTTCCTTAAATAACACAATTGATATGAAAGGAAACGAATTAGAAAAAATTGTCTCCGTAGAAAGTGAAGATATCAACAAACAAATATTAAATGAACAATTAATTGACATAATCGAAAATAAAAGCAACCTAAACACAAAAGAAAAACAAGTTTTATACCTAAGATATGGACTCGCAGATGGAGAATATAAAAGCATAGAAGAAGTGCGCAAAATCCTAAACATAAGCCACCAAAGAGTAAGCAACATTGAACTCGTGGCCTTAAGAAAATTAAAAGAAAATAGCTATATAAAAGAGTTACACGATGGAGAAGTAAGATTTACATATGAAGATGCTAAAAAGTTAATATGCAAAATTTAACAAACATAGCATTCTTTTTTTTGCCTTTGCTACGACGTTCTAATTCATTTGACACATCTATCAAAAACTTTACATTTTCACAAAAAAAAATTCACTATCCCGTTTTTAACAAACACCCGTACAGATTTTCAAAAATTGAGCAATTTTTACACAGAATTTTAAAAACACCCGTACAGTTTTTAAAAAATAGCAACATTGACAAAAATATCCCACTATAGTATATTGAAAGCAGAAAAAGGAGGTGTAACTTGTGTATATATTACAAACAATCAGTCCATATCCACCATAGCAAATAAAACATCAAATTTATAACAATAAAAATGAGTACGGCAGCAAATGTCGGAGTTTATGTCTACGAAGAAGAATATATTAGTTCCTTTTCTGTAGAAAACATTTCCATAATTACAGAAAAAGCAATTTATTTACAATAAATTACTTTATTCGACACAATTCGACATATTTCTACAAAGGTTTTGTTTTATACTTAGTTTGGTGATAAAAGAATGATTAATTTAATTATACTAAATATTATTTATATCTCATTTCCTTTAATGATTTACTTCTTATATGTAATATATAAAAATATTAAGAATGAAAAAGAAGGTAATTTATTCCTTGCAATAAGTCTATTCACCTCACTGAGCTTATCTCTAAAATATGGAAATGTATTCAAGGACGAGAGGCTTTTAATACTATGTAACATTCCCATAATAATAGCATATGTTAAAAAAAAGAATTTTCTCGGTATAATTCTATCAATGGTGATTGTAATCTATACTTATACCACCATTAAAAGCAACATCATCTATGTCATGTTCATTAAATATGTAATTTATTATGTAATCGCACTATTAGCAAATAAAAGTAAAAAATATAGATTAATCGATCTCGTCGCCATCGTTCAGGGATTCATGTTGTCATTCGAATATTTTTTCAAAAAAACGACCGCAGAAGATATTTATGCACTTATCAATATCATTTTAGTAGTCGTAATATTTTACACAATTACATTTGCTATTCTTTACTTATTTGAAATAACCGATAGAATCAGCAATGTATTTTTGAATTATAAAGAATTAGAACAAGACAAACAAATTAAAAATTCACTATTTAAAATTACACACGAAATAAAAAATCCATTAGCAGTTTTAAAAGGTTATTTAGACATGTTCAATGCAAATGACATAGAAAAATCACAAAAATATATAACCATCATGAAAAATGAAGTCGATAGAACTCTAAATATTATCAATGATTTCATGGAATTATCAAAAATTAAAATTGAAAAAGACATACTAGATATCAATTTATTAATTTACGAAACCACTGACGTCATTAAATTAATATTTAACAAAAAAGATATAAACTTAATAAACGAAATTTTCGATGAAGAAGAAGTTTATATTATGGGTGATTATAATAGACTAAAACAAGTATTTATCAACTTATTTAAGAATTGCTACGAAGCCATCGAAAATAAAGGAATAGTAAAAATAAGTGCTCATATTAAGGACGATTACTACATAATCACTATTTTCGACAATGGCATAGGCATGAGTGATGAAACTATAAAAAATATCAAACATGTATTTTATACAACAAAAAAACAGGGCAGTGGAGTAGGCGTAACCCTATCCAATGAAATTATCAAAGCCCACGGAGGCACTTTAAGTTACGAATCAAAATTAGGTGAATACACCAAAACCACAATTAAATTGCCAATATTAAAAGAAGGTAAATAGTAAATAAAACTAGCCCTTCTTTTTTAACTCTCCTTATTAATACGATAAAAATTAATAGATGGTGGATTAAATAACCTAAATGTATAAGCACTTACACCCAAACCACTGGAAACATAAACATTGGTATTGCCGACACGATAATAATTACCGTAGTAAAGCGTAGCCCCCTTAATATTATATAACTTATCTAAAAAAGGCAACTTCACCTGACCATCATGCGAATGCCCAGACAAAATAAGATTAACAGAGCCAACCCTCTCTAAAATATCATCAACATAATCAGGTTCGTGCACAAGCACTATCTTATAATCTTCATTATCACTTTCAAAAGTTTTATCTAAATTAGCATAACCCTTTAAAACATCATCAATGCCATACAACACAATTCTTTCCACACTATTATTATAAATAGCATCACTCTCATTAAGCAAAATATCAAAACCACTAGTCGTAAGCGTACTCTTCACAACCTCAGTATTTCCTTCATAATCATGTTCCCCCAAAACGGCATATTTCCCAATTCGAGCATCAATTTTCCTTAAATAATCAGCCAAAACTTCAAAATCCCTATCCTTCAACTCATTTGGAGTTTCTACCAAATCACCAGTAAAAAACACAATATCAGGCTTGATAAAATTAATCTCCTTGACAACCTTGTCAATACTTTTCAAACTTATATTTCTCCCGTAGTGCAAATCACTAAAATGAACAATCTTCACACCATCAAAACTATCTGGCAAATTAGGATCCTTAATCGTATATTCTTTAGTAATAAACAAATTTGGCTCAACTGCATATCCATACAACAAAATCAAAATAATCACAAACAAAAATATTAAAATTGTAGTAATAACTTTTCTTCTCATAAACCACTTCCCACCAGATACAAAACAATAGCCATCGTATTATGCAAAAAATGCATACTAATAGTAGAAAAAATATTATTAGATTTACTATAAGTATAAGCAAAAGCCAGTCCCAGCGAACAATAAGGTATCAAATAAACATAATCCATTGGTGTTTTAATATAAGTAATAACATGCAAAGCCCCAAAAGTAATCCCACTCACCAAAACATAAATAAATTTATTCTTAAAAACATCGCGAAATCCTTTCCTAAATATTAATTCCTCAGTAAAAGGAGCATACAAAGAAACCGAGAAAACCATATACAAAGGTGCCACCTCAATTAAAGACCTAATACTCTCCTCATTTCCAGCGATACCATTTTTAGTAAACACCACAATTATAAAATTACTTATAACCATAACCAAAAAACCAATCAAATAATACTTGAAAGCAAACTCAAAATTATTGAAAAAATCACTAAAAAACTCCTTAAAATCATTAACCAAAGTTTTCCTATATGCCAAAAATAAAATAATCAAAAAACTAATTTCTGTCCCAAAACCAAGCAAATACTTCTCCTTATTTGATAAAGTACCAACATCAATATCAAAAATACCTACCACAATATCAGTAAACGTAAAAAGCAACAAAAATAAAATTATTGTTTTCAAAATAGCAAATATATTCTTCTTCATTTTTTCACCTTCATTAACCATTATAACATGAAAAACCAATAAAATGTATATTTTTGCTATAATTTAATTTTTTCTTTTTAAGGGTTGTATTTTTAAAACAGTACTGCTATAATACATTCTTAGATGTAGGAGGTGTAATTATGTGTGGAAAAATACGATACGGTTATAAATATATAGAAGGCCTAGATATATATACCGTTAGAAGATTAGATGGAGGTTCACTAGAATATCACATACCAATTAATTTAATTAAAACAATTATGTTAGAAGAAATGGGCCGAAAAGGCAAACTAACCTTTACCAGCAACATTCATAATAGCATATACTTTGATTTCGACAACAAAAACGCTATAATTGACTTCAATGGAAGAAAATTCAGTGAAAAACAAGTCGCAGAAACAATTAACGCAATCAACAGCAAAGAAAACATCAAAGCAACCCCAAAAAGACTAAGAAAAATATTATCAATAATCAAAAAATAATTAAAAGAAAGTACTTAGAAATAAATATTTTCTTTTAATTTTGCTACGCTGTTGTAATTCCTTCAATCACATTAACAAACAAAAAAAACACTATAACAGTGTCTAATTAAAAATATTGAATTATTGGAACAATAACCGAAATAAGAATAATAAGTAACATAATATAACCAACAATCTTCATCCCCAAGTTACTTGTTTTTTTCTTTTTCTTTTTTTTCTTATTTTTATTTTCTTTTTCATTCACAATCTTTGTCATATCGCACCTCACAACTAATTATACAAAATTATATTCATAATTTCAAGTATTAAATAATATTATTTATTAGGTGAGAACATGAAACAAAAATTAATTAAACTAAAAACCATCATCATACCAAGCAACATTACCACATATCTAATAATTGGCTTAATAATTCTTGGCGTCATCGCCGGTTCCATTTTCTTTATCACAATTAATAAAAATGATAAAGACATTGCCACCAATGAAATAATAAACTTTTATCAAAATATCAAAAATATTAACCATGGACAAACATTAAAAAACAGTTTCACTATAAGCATTTTTTATCTACTTGGAATCTTAATCCTATCCTTAACCATTATAGGCCTACCATTCCTTATTTTTCTTATCTTCTTTAAAGGATTCATACTAGGATTTTGCATTTCAACCATCATCAGTGCCTACCATTATAAAGGCATACTATATAGTTTCCTATACCTTTTTCCTCATGAATTAATTAAACTATTTAGCATAATCTTAACAAGCATATATGGCATCACCCTCAGCATTAAACTAATTAAACTCATATTTACCAAAACAAAAGTTGACTACAAACTATATTTAAAAAGATATGGCATCATCATGATAATTTCTGTATTTTTAACTAGCCTAGCCATCTTATACGAAACTTATATGTATCCAATTATCCTAAAAAGCGTAATTTAATTATTTATTTCTTCACCATTATGTGGTATACTTTTTATAGACGGGATGGTAATGGTATGAATAAAGAAATATTATATTCAATATATGAATACTTAGGAATATCACAACTAGTATTGATTTATCTAAGCAATATAACAGAAGAAAAAACAAGTAACATCATAAAAAATATTATTTACAACAGATTATCAAAATATCATATATTTCAAGGGAACAGCCTATTATCTAAGGAAATAGAAAGCATCAAGGCAAGAATAGAAGAACAAAAATTTATTTTTAAACTAAATACAACCCCCACAGATCTATTCTCATTCTTTTTTAATTATATTACTTCAAATAACATCGATCATGCCTTATTAGATGAATTAATCATAGCCAGATTCTTCCCTAAATTCATCACCAAAGAAATAAACAATATCGATAAAAGAATCATATCAATCAAAGACAAAAACAGTAAAAAAACCTTATTCGCAGCCAAAGCCATTTTAAATAACTATGCTAATTTTGAATATGAAGACATATATCATTTTATATATGAAAATAATCCTAATTACCATAGAAAAATGAAATACATAGATAATTTCATTCAAAGCGAAACAAAAATAATGTTTTCCCAAGCAGAAAATTTATTTTGTCTACTCGATACCGATTATGTCGATTATGAAAACGAAAACATATATAAACACTTAAATATTAAAGAGGGCAAGGTTTTAAAATTTAAAAGAAAATAGTAGTAGGTGCAGTATGGAAATATTAGTATATGATAGAGCTAATAATAAAGTGATCAAAGAAGAAATAAGAAAAAGTTTAAACTTTTTATATAACACAAGTTTAGGAAGAATTATTCTAAAAATAATAATAAATCCCACCATTAGCAAATTTAATGGTTTACTAATTAGAAGCAGATTGTCTAAATTCAAAATAAAAAAATTTATTATTAAAAACAACATTAACATGGAAGATTACGAAAATGTAAAATATAAATCATTCGATGAATTTTTCACTAGAAAAGTAAAAAATGGCAAGAGAAAAATATGCTTAGAAGAAAACATCCTAATATCACCATGTGATTCCAAATTAATGGTCTATGATATCAATAAACTAACCTGCATCAACGTAAAAAATAGCCTTTACACCATTAATGAATTAGTACGTGATAAAAAAATTGCCCACCAATATTACAGTGGTAAATGCCTAGTATTTAGACTAAATGTAGAAGATTATCACCACTACGGAGACATAGATGATGGCAAAGTCATAAGCACCAAAGAAATAAAAGGTGTCTTACACACGATTAATCCCATTGCCTTCAAAAGATACAAAGTTTTTAGTGAAAACCATAGAGTAGTAAACATCGTTGAAACCAAGAACTTTGGCGACATCATATATATTGAAGTAGGAGCTTTAAATATTGGCAAAATAAACAACTATCCTGACAAAATTTGCCATAAAGGAAAAGAAAGAGGATATTTTTCCTTTGGAGCCTCCACAATTGTTTTAATATTTAAAGAAAACACCATCAAAATAGACGATGACATCCTAGAAAAATCAAAAGAAGGAATAGAAACCAAAATATTATATGGAGAAAAAATAGGGAAAAAGTATTAGATAATAAGGGGTTATTGGAAAGGAAGAAAATTTAATGGAAAATACTGAGTTAGGATTATTGAATGAGTTATCAAACCGTTTTCCTACCAAAGACGATGCGGTTACAGAAATAATTAATCTAAATGCTATTTTAGCCCTACCTAGAGGACCTGAGCATTTCATGAGTGATTTACATGGACAAGCAGATGCCTTCGTTCATATTTTAAACAATTCTGCAGGAGGTATAAAATTTAGAATTGGCCAAATATTTAAAGACACTCTAAGCATTAAAGAACAAGATGAACTTGCCACTTTAATATATTATCCCAAACAAAAAATGAGCCTTGCCCTAGAAAACGTCAACGATAAGAAAAAATGGTATTACGACAACTTACTTAGAATAATTGAAATAACCAAAAAGTTCTCATCAAGATACACCAGAAGCAAAGTAAGAAAAGTATATGAAAACAATAATCTTTCTTACATTGTTGACGAACTACTTAATAACAAATTAGAAGCCGAAAACAAAGAAAAATATTATGAAGCCATCATTAACTCTATAATTGAACTAGATTACAGTGAAAAACTAATCATTTTACTATCATCAATTATCAAAACTCTAGCAGTCGACACCCTTCACATCGTTGGTGACGTTTACGACCGAGGTCCAGAACCTCATAAAATAATGGATAGCCTAGAAAAATATCATTCCGTAGACATTGAATGGGGAAACCATGATATTTTATGGATGGGAGCATCAATAGGAAGCAAAATATGTATCTCGGGCGTTATCACCAACAGTGTCCGTCACAACAATCTAAACATTCTAGAAGATATCTATGGTATTAACCTAAGACCCCTTGCCAACTATGCCGAAAAAACATATGACAATGCTCTTATCTGGCGCCCAAGACATACAAAAGAAGAAGATTACTATAGCAACTACCTAGTCAAACAGTCAGCAAAAATACATAAAGCAATATCCATTATCATGTATAAACTAGAAGGCGATTTTGCCTTAAAACATCCAGAATACAACATGTTACATAGAAGACTACTTGATAAAATAGATTACCAAAATAAAGAAATATTAATAGACAACACCAAATATTCCCTAGAAGACACTAATTTTCCAACAATAGACAAAAACAATCCATACAAACTAACCAAAGAAGAAGAAATCATCATCAATGACCTGGCAAAATCATTCCTCAACAGTGAAGCCTTACAAAGACACATGAAAATATTCATTGACAAAGGAAACATGTACAAAATAGAAAACAACAACTTATTATATCATGCCTTAGTTCCACTAAATGAAGATGGAACTTTAAAACGAGTAAACATAAATGGAAATATATTATCAGGCAAAAGATTATTTGATTACATTAACTTACTTGTCAAAAAATTATATTACAACAAAGGATTTAACAAAGAAGAAGACCTAGACCTAATGTGGTATCTTTGGAGTGGACCAGATTCACCATTCTTTGGAAAAGATAAAATGACTACAATGGAAAGAGTTTTAATAAAAGATAAAACATCCCATAAAGAAAAAAGAAACTATTATTACAAATATCAAGACAATAAGACAGTCATGGAAAATATTATGAAAGATTTTGGCATCACCAACATAGAAAATGCCCACATTATAAATGGCCATATCCCCGTTGAAAAAATCAATGGAGAAACCCCAATCAAAGCAGAAGGGAAAGTCATAGTAATTGACGGAGGGTTCTCTAAAGCATATCAAAAAACAACAGGCATTGCTGGTTATACCTTAGTATCAGGTTCCACTGGTATGAGAATAATAGCCCACGAACCATTCACCACCGTAGAAAATGCCATTCTCAATAATGAAGACATTCATTCCTCAGTAGACTTACAAGAATCTAGTAAAGTTAGAATAACCATAAAAGATACTGATAAAGGTAATGAATTACAAAAACAAATTAAATTACTAGAAAAATTAATTTACTACTATGACAATGGAATTATCAATGAAAACAAAGAATACAAATACGTAAAAGTATATAGTAGAAAATAGAAAAGAGAACAAGTATAACTAAATAGAAGCTTAGAAATATTATCTAAGTTTTTATTTTGCACTTTTGCTATGCTGTTATAATTCTAAAAAATATATCATAAAAAAACACCATCCTATTACTAATTCTATTTATATAACCCAAGTAAATTTATGCACTAAAGCAGTGTAGCAAACGACAAAAATAAAAAAATTTTAAAAAATTAGCAATTAACTATTGACATTGCTAATATATAGTAATACAATGATTATAGCACTCATATAATAGAAGTGCTAAGGGAAGTGATAAATTGCTTAATGATAGAAGACAGAACATCTTAAAAATCATTGTAGAAGATTACATTAAAACAGCAAGACCAGTTGGAAGTGGGTATGTAGCTAAGAAACTTAATTGTTCAAGTGCAACAGTACGTAATGAAATGATGTACTTAGAAGAAGTTGGTTTATTAGAAAAAACTCACATCTCATCAGGACGTGTCCCAAGTGAAAAAGGATATAGGTACTATGTTGATGAATTAATGACACCAAAAGATATGACTAGAGAAGATATGTTAAAGTTACAAACCATATTTAAAAATAATACTTTAGTCTTAAGTGATGCCATAAAAAAAAGTATCGAAATAGTAACAGAAATTACCAATTATACCTCAGTAGTACTTGGTAATACCTCAAGCATTAACAGACTAAAAAAAGTTGAAGTAATACCACTTGGAGATAACAAAATAATCACCATGATAATAACGGACAAAGGCCATGTAGAACATAAAATGATGATAATACCTTCTAACATTTCATCCTTAGAAGTTAAACAAACAGTAGATTTAATTAATAAACTACTCATTGGTACTCCCATAGATGAAATAAGTTCAAAACTAGAATTTGAAGTAAAACCAATAATTCCTCGTTTTGTTAAAGAACATGAAGTATTATATGATGCATTTTACAATGCCTTTAATGAATTTTCAACAAGAAGTAGTGATGTTCAATTTATAGGAAAAAACAATTTTTTAAAGCAACCAGAATTTAATAACATTGAAAAAGTTAAAGAAATCTTAAATAATTTTGAAGATATTGATAAAGTTAGCAAGATGGAAGAAGAAGATAATGGAATTAATATTTATATTGGTAACGAAAGTGAATTATCTCCAGATGTTGCAGTAATAAAAACAAAATATAATTACAATGGAGAAGAAGGCACCATTGCCATAATAGGTCCAAAAAGAATGGAATATGATAAAGTCGTAGGCATTCTAAACTACATTAGAGATAATATAGATATTAGTTAGGAGTTGAATTTATGAAAAATAAAAAAATAGAAGAAAAACATAATAATAAGAATGAATTAAATGAGAAAGAAAAAATTAAACAAGAAGAAAAATTAATAGATGAAGCAAGCAATGACAATGAAACATTACTTCTAGGAAATAGAATTAAAGAATTAGAAGAAAAATTAGTAAGAAATCAAGCTGAACTTATCAATTATAAAAAAAGAATTGAAACTGAAACTTCGAGAATGTTAAAATATTGCAATGAAGATATCATATTAGACATTATTTCAATTGTAGATAATTTTGATATAGCCTTAAAAAATAACACTCAAAACCCTGAATTAGTAAAATACTTAGAAGGTTTTACAATGATTTATAGTAATTTAAAAAACATCTTAGATAAATACGAAGTAAAAGAAATTGTAGCACTAAATGAAGAATTTGATGCTACATATCATCAAGCGGTTATGACTGAACATAAAGAAGATGTTAATCCTGGTATAGTAATAGAAGTGTTACAAAAAGGATATACATATAAAGATAAAGTAATAAGACATGCTATGGTAAAAGTTAGCTGTTAAAAAAAGGAAGGAATGATATATATGAGTAAAATTATAGGAATTGATTTAGGTACCACGAATAGTTGTGTATCTGTATTTGAAGGAGGAGAAGCCAAAGTTATCACCAATGCTGAAGGAGAACGTACAACCCCATCAGTTGTAGCCTTTAAAAACGGTGAAATCATTGTCGGTGCCGCGGCTAAAAGACAAGTAGTAACTAATCCCGATACAATTAGTTCTATCAAAAGAAAAATGGGAACTAAAGAAAAAGTAAAAGCAAATGGCAAAGAATATACACCAGAAGAAATAAGTGCAATGATACTAGGTGATTTAAAGAAGACTGCTGAGAGTTATTTAGGAGAAAAAGTTACTAAAGCAGTAATTACTGTCCCAGCATATTTTAATGATGCTCAAAGACAAGCAACAAAAAATGCTGGTAAAATAGCGGGACTCGAAGTAGAAAGAATAATAAATGAACCAACTGCGGCAGCCCTTGCGTATGGACTTGATAAACAAGAAAACATGCATACTATCTTAGTATATGACCTTGGCGGAGGAACATTCGATGTTTCTATCCTTGAACTAGGCGATGGTGTTTTTGAAGTAAAATCTACCGCTGGTAATAACAAACTAGGAGGAGACGACTTTGATGAAAGAATCGTTAACTATTTAGTTGAAACATTCAAAAAAGAAAATGGAGTAGACCTAACTAAAGATAAAATGGCTATGCAAAGACTTAAAGATGCAGCCGAAAAAGCTAAAAAAGACTTATCAGGAGTAACAACAACTCAAATAAGTTTACCATTTATCTCTCAAAGCACAGATGGCCCACTTCACTTAGAAGTAAGCCTATCAAGAGCTAAGTTTGAAGATTTAATTAGAGACTTAGTAGATTCAACACTAGAACCAGTAAGAAAAGCCATGAAAGATGCTAAATTAACTAAAAATGATATTAACAAAGTAATCTTAGTTGGTGGTTCAACAAGAATACCATGTGTTCAAGAACTAATCAAGAAAGAATTAGGAAAAGAACCTTCTAAAGAAGTTAACCCAGATGAAGTAGTTTCTATGGGTGCGGCTATCCAAGGTGGAGTCTTAACCGGAGATGTTAATGATATCGTATTACTTGATGTAACACCATTATCACTTGGTATTGAAACCCTAGGAGGAGTAATGACTGTATTAATTGATAGAAATACAACCATTCCAACATCAAAGAGCCAAGTATTCTCAACCGCCGCCGATAATCAACCTGCTGTAGACATTCATGTATTACAAGGTGAACGTCCAATGGCCACAGATAACAAAACTCTAGGCAGATTCCAACTTACAAATATTCCACCAGCACCACGTGGCATACCTCAAATTGAAGTAACATTTGATATAGATGCTAATGGTATAGTTAATGTAAAAGCCAAAGATTTAGGCACAAATAAAGAACAATCTATTACCATCACAGCTACAAACACATTAACAGAAGAAGAAATTGATAAAATGATGAAAGAAGCCGAAGCTAACAAAGAAGCCGATGCTAAAAGAAAAGAAGAAGCTGATGCCAAAAACGATGCCGAACAAGTAATCTTCGCTACTGAAAAAGCCATTAAGGACTTAGGCGACAAAGTAACAGAAGAAGAAAAGAAAGAAGCTGAAGACTTAATCAAAGATTTAAAAGAAGCCGTTGAAAAAAACAACATTGAAGATATTAAATCTAAGAAAGATAAATTACTTGAATGTGCTAACAAATTAGCTGTTAAAGTATATGAAGAAGCAGCTAAAAAAGCCGAAGCAGAGAAAAAAGAAACTGAAACCCCAAACGAAGAAGAAAACAAGAACAAAAAAGATGATACAACAATCGACGCTGATTACGAAGAAAAATAATAATACAAATATGTATATAGGAAGTTCTAACACTAGGACTTCCTATAACTAGTATTATATTGAAAGGATATTATAAAATATGGGTATTTTGAAAAGAAGTGAAATAGATAATAAGTACAAATGGGATTTAACAAAAATAGTCAAAGACAAAAAAGACTTTGATAAAAAATATAAAGAAATAGAAAAATTAATTAATAATATCAGTAATTATAAAGATATAATTACCAAAGATGAAAACACCTTATACAACTTCTTAAAAGATTATGAAGAATTGGATAACAAATTTTCCCAATTATATGTATATGCACACATGAACTGTGATACAGATACCTTAGATAGTGATAAACAAAGTTTAAAACTTAGAACAGAAAAACTAGGAGAAATCATGAGTGATAAATTATCATTCATAACACCAAATCTATTAAAACATGATTACAAAGACATCTTAAAACTAATCGAAAAAAACAAAAAACTAGAACCATATCGTTTTGATTTAGAAAAAACCTTTGCTTATCAAAAATACACTCTAAGTGAAAAAGAAGAAAAAGTTATTGCTAAATTAAATAATGCTCTAGGAGTTCCATATGATGTTCAATATAATTTAATGAATGCTGATATTATACTAGGCAATATCAAAGATGAAAAAGGTAATGAAATATCACTTACTAGCAGTAATTACAACAAATACATGAAAAGTAAGAACCGTAACATTAGAGAAAGTGCCTTTAATATCATGTATGAATTCTATAAAAATCATAAAAATACATTTTCAGCAACCTATAAAGGAAAAATAAAAGAAGACATCGCATTAAGTGAAATAAGAGGCTATAATTCACCTCTTGAAGCTAGCTTGTATAAAGATAGAGTAGATATTAAAACTTATCAAAATCTAATTAACAAAGTTCATAATAACTTAGATAAAATGTATGACTATTTAGAACTAAAAAGAAAATTTTTAAACCTAGAAGAAATGCATATGTATGATATTTATACTCCAATTACTACCTTAGAAGAAAAAGATATAAGTTATGAAGAAGGCAAAAAACTAGTAATTGAAGCATTAAAACCACTCGGTTCTGATTATTCTAGCCTCCTAACCAAAGCATTTAACGAAAAATGGATTGATGTCTATCCTAATAAAGGCAAAAAAAGCGGAGCCTATAGCTGGGGTACCTATGGAACAAACCCTTATCTATTACTCAACTATGATAACACGATTAATTCTGTTTCTACACTAGCCCATGAACTAGGCCACTCCTTACATAGTTATTATTCAACCCATAATCAAAGTTACACATACTATGATTATCCTATCCTTTTAGCGGAAATAGCATCCACCGTAAATGAAATGATATTAAACAATTATTTATATGAACATGCTAAGACAACTGAAGACAAAATTACATATCTAAGTGAATTCTTAGAAGATGTAAGAACCACTATATATAGACAAACAATGTTTGCCGAATTTGAAATGATCATGCATGATAAAGAACAAAAAGGTATTCCCCTTACTTGTAACGAATTCACAAGCACTTATTATGAACTAAATAAATTATATTATGGCGACAAAATAGTAAGTGATGACTTAATCAAATATGAATGGGAAAGAATTCCGCATTTTTATAGTTCATTTTATGTATACAAATATGCAACAGGTTTATCTATTGCCATTAAAATAGCATATGATATAATAAATAAAAAAGATAACATGTTAGAAAAATATATAAATTTCCTTAAAAGTGGATGTAGTAAATACCCAATAGAATTATTAAAAGATCTTGGCATTGATTTAGAAAGTGGCAAAGTTATTGATGAATCTTTAGAATTATTTGCCAAGAAAAAAGAAGAATTAAAAAAAATATTAAGTAGTAAGTAGGTTATATTATGAATAAAAAAGATTATTATGAGGTTTTAGGAGTTTCTAAAAATGCAACTGATGATGAAATAAAAAGTGCTTTCCGTAAATTAGCCAAAAAATATCACCCTGATGTTTGCAAAGAACCTGATGCTGAAGCAAAATTTAAAGAAGTACAAGAAGCATATGCTGTATTAAGTGATAAAGACAAAAGAAGCAAATATGATCAATTTGGACATTCTGCATTTACCAATGCCAGTGGAGGTTTCTCAGGCTTTGAAGGTTTTGACTTTGGAGGCATGAATGATATATTTGATGATATATTGTCAGGTTTTGGTTTTTCCTCTAGTAGAAGAAGCAATACTTCAAGTGCTAGAGATGGCAATGACATTTTATACCGTATGAGCATTGACTTCATGGAAGCTGTAAATGGTACCACTAGAGATATTAATTTAGATGTTACCGAAGAATGCAGTGAGTGTAATGGTAAAGGTGGCTTTGATTTTCATACCTGTGATAAATGCCATGGTTCAGGAACTATTGCAACCGAACAAAGAACATTATTTGGAAGTTTTCTTACTAAAATAACCTGTCCAGAATGTAAAGGAAAAGGTAAAACATACGAAAGAAAATGTGGTACCTGTAAAGGAATTGGAACAGTAAAGAAAAACAAAACAATTACAGTAACTATTCCCGCAGGAGTAGACGATGGTAACAGATTAAGACTTGCCGGAAAAGGTGAAGCTGGTATCAACGGAGGAAGACAAGGAGACCTATATATTGAATTTACCGTCAAAAAGCATGAATTTTTTCAAAGAAAAGATGACGATATTTATGTAACTATACCATTAACAATAAAAGAAGCAGTATTAGGATGCAAAAAAGAAGTTCCTACAGCATATGGCCTTGTTAACTTAACCATTCCAGATGGTTCACAAAATGGAGATAAGTTAAGATTAAAAGGAAAAGGTATGCAAAAACAAAGAAAGAGAAGAAACAGACGAAGAAAAATAAATTTTGGTGCTTGGAATAGAGCAACTTGGTTGTTGGCAGGAGTTTCCTTTGTTTTGTTTGTCCTATGGAATGCGTGGAAAGGGGCAGTGTTTGCAAGTGTTGAAATCGGCACAATTGATGTTGGACAGGTAATCAGTGTAGCAGACAAAAAAGCTGTCATTATTCGCAAGGAACAGAATATTCTTGCTCCTCAAGAAGGATATGTGGACTATATTGTGCCTGAAGGTCAGCGTGTTTGTAAGGGAACGAATGTTGCTGTGATGAGAAGCGGATACAACATAGAAGATTTACAGGACAATTTGAGATTGATAGACTATAAGTTGAAAGAAAAGCAAAATGTAGATGTTTCTAAAGATTTAACAATGGAAATCAACAAGAGAAATTTGGAATTACAAACACTGTATGCCGATTTACAAAAAAGAATTTTTTCCGGAGAAGAAGAGTATTTAGAATCTTTGAAACAAGAAATTATTTCAGTGAATGAGCAAAAAAAATTCTTGGAAGACAGTGTACAAGGTAAAAATGTTACTGTAGAAG
>OGXX01000540.1_pt1 | contig 41728 bp, 46 predicted proteins | sample 1576301 | NCBI WGS metagenome assembly OGXX01 (sample SAMEA3541469, study PRJEB24748) | human gut metagenome | biome: human gut; feature: human-associated habitat; material: faeces | place: China | collected 2012
TTACGAAAATAAAAAAATCAATTAAAATAATCTTCTTAATTTTAGAGTATTTAGAATTTATATAGTAGAATTTAAACTATAATATTGCCTATTTAACCAAATATATGTGAAATTAGAAAAAATAAAAAATCTGTTGGGTCTAAGAAGGGACTTGTTGTCTAACTGACAATCAAATTTGTCAGTTTAAACCTAACATTTATAAATATCTAAAAACATAATTATTCCTAATATTCATAATAACCTAAGGTTAATTTTTTAACTATGGTTCTTTGTTTTATTATGCGCAAATCATTTTAATTCAAATTCTTGAATATTATATCCTATTATTAATTTGAGGGATATTTTGAGTAGAGGAAAAAGACCTAAGTGGATTATTGATATAGCTATTGAAAGGATGGATATCCTTTTTGAAAATGCAGAAAAGCAGTTTCATAAACATCCTGAAAGATCTAAAAGGTATGTTGAAATGGCTAAAAAGATATCAACTAAGTACAATACTAAAATTCCTGAAAAATGGTCTAGAAGGTATTGTAAAAATTGTAATAACTTCCTTTACTATGGCCATAATTCTACCGTCCGGCTAATTGATGAAAATATTCATATTTTTTGTGGTGAATGTGGTCATACTATGAAAATTCCTTATCAAAAGGAGAAAAAAAATAAAAGGAGAGCTAAGCATGATTCGAAATAAAAAAGAACTTATGAATAGAGCTCTTAACGCTATGACAATTAACATTGGTAAAGCTGCGGTTAATGATAATGTAATCGAGGAAATTAAGCGTCAGCTTAAGGATAATGAAATTGTTAAGCTCAAATTTGCAAAAAATATCGCTAAAGATAAAGATGATTATATAAATGACATTGTCCAGAAAACTAGAGCTAAACTCGTCGATGTTAGAGGAAATGTTGCTGTCATTTATAAAAGAAAGCCTTAAACATTGCTTAAATTTAGAGTTACGGACCTGAAGGTCTTAAATTTACAGTTTATTATGAGGCCATTATTTAATAAAAATATTGGAGAATTAATATGACTACTGTATTTGATGTACCTGCAGAAGTATTAATTGATACTGTTGCAGAAGAATTTAAAAACAATGATAAAATCAATCCTCCTGAATGGGCGGACTTTGTAAAAACTGGTGTCCATAAAGAAAGAAAACCTGAAAACCCAGACTGGTGGTTTGTCAGAGCTGCTTCTATTTTTAGAAGAGTTTATATGGATGGTCCTGTTGGAGTTATGAGTTTAAGAACTTACTACGGCGGTAAAAAAGACCGTGGTGTACGTCCAGAGGTATTTAAAAAAGGTAGTGGAGCTATTATTAGAGGAGCTTTACACCAATTAGAAGATGCAGGTTTTGTTGAAAAAGTTGAAGGTGGAAGAGTTGTTACTCCTGCAGGAAGATCTTACTTAGATAAAATATCTGGTAAAATCATTGAAGATATTCCTGAACTTGAAAAATATTAATTGGATTTAATAGGAGAGTTTGATATGAGCGATCTTGATGAAATACGTCGTAAAAGAATGGCTGAATTACAAGCACAACAAGCTGCTTCACAACAGCAAATGCAAATGCAAGCACAACAGCAAATGCAGCAAGAAGAGGCACAAAGACAATTTGAATCTCAAAAGAAACAAATTTTGTCTCAGATTTTAACTTCTGAAGCGCGTAATAGGTTAGCTAATTTAAGATTAACTAAACCTGAGCTCGTTCAACAAATTGAAATTCAACTTATTCAGTCAGCACAGGCTGGTAGTCTTAGAGGTAAAGTAACTGATGAACAGTTAAAAGTACTTCTTCAACAGATTGCAGGTCAGAAAAGAGAGATTAAAATTACAAGGAAATAGTTTTAAATGAAAGCTTGCGTTCTATACAGCGGAGGAAAGGACAGCTCATTAATGGGCGTTACTTTACAGAGATTAGGTTTTGATGTAGAGTTATGTACTGTTAATTTCGGAGTCTATGATTCATTTATTCCCGCTAGTCTTTCAGCTGAATCTCTCGGTTTTACTCATAAGGTAGTAAACCTTGATAATGACATTTTAGATGAAGCATGTAATATGATTATGGAAGACGGATTTCCAAATGATGGTATTAAGTTTCTTCATGAAAATGTAGTTGAAGAGGTTGCTAGCAGATTTGACGTAATTGCTGACGGAACTCGTAGAGACGATAGAACTCCTAAACTTGATAAAAACCAAATTAGAAGTCTTGAAGACCGCAAGGATGTTCAATATATTAATTTAGACAGTTTTGGATTTAAGACTATTAACATGGTTACTTCTAATTTATTTGAAGTTTCTAGTGAAAGGAGCAATAAGGATAATAATTCTGATTATGAAGTTGAAATAAGAACTTTAATTGATGAAAAAGGCGGAAATTCAACAGATATTTTCCCTGAACATTATCAAACTCGTGTTATTGGATATAAATAATTAAAGGTGAAATAATGAGTAGAAATAAACCATTAGCTAAAAAATTAAGAATGGCAAAAGCAACTAAACAAAACAGAAGAATTCCAATCTGGGCTTATGCTAAAACTAACCGTAAACTTAGATACAGACCTAAACCTAGACATTGGAGAAGAAACAGTCTTAAATTATAAGGGGGATTTTTCATGGAAAGAGTATACACTATTCCACTTAGAAACGCTAAAAAAGTTAAAAGGACTATTAGGGCTCCTAGGGCTATTAAGGAAGTACAAAACTTCTTGATCAAACATATGAAAGCTGAAGAAGTAAAATTAGATGAATCTATTAATCATATGATTTGGGAAAGAGGTATTCAAAAAATACCTTCTAAAATTACTGTTAAAGCAGTTAAAGATGATGATGGTGTTGTTGAAGCAACTTTAGCAGAATAAACATCATGTTTTTATACTAGTAAATAATTAAAGTCAAAGGTGATTACCATGTTAAAAAGAACAGATATAATTGGAAATCCTAATGTAGGAGTCTTTATTCTTACAACAGAAGATATTGCTATTGTTCCATTTAATCTTTTAGATGATAAAGTGGACATCATTAAAGAAGCATTAGAAGTTGATGTTGTAAGATCTTCAATAGCTGGTAGTAACCTTATTGGATCTTTAGCTGTAGCTAATTCAAATGGTATTGTTGTAAGTCCACATGCATTAGACAGAGAAATCAAGCAACTTGAAGATTTAGGTTTGAATGTAGCTAAAATTCCTGGAAAATATACTGCAGTAGGTAACATTGTTGCATGTAATGACAATGGTGCTATTGTAAGTCCATTTTTAGATGAAGATGCTATTGATGTCTTGTCCAATACTTTAGATGTTGATGTTCAAGCTACATCTATGGTTGGTAGTGACATTATCGGTTCTCTTATCACTTCTACAAATAAAGGATTTTTAATGGGTAAAAATGCTACAGAATCTGAAATTGATTTTGCTCGTGATGTATTTGGTGTTGAAGGTGATGTAGGTACTGTTGGACATGGAATTTCTTTAGTTGGAGCATGTTCCATTGCAAATTCTAAAGGAGCTATTGTTGCTAAAGACAGTACTGGTCCTGAAATGGCTAGAGTTGAAGAATCATTAGGCTTTTTAGATGATTATTAAAACTTCTGAGGTATTCTTATGGAAACAAAAACAAAAATTTACAGAGTTAAAGGTACTTTTATAATGGGTGACGACAAAAGCATATTCGTTAAAGAATATAAAGCTACTAGCGAAGCTGATATTGAAGAAAAAGTCTACGAACGTTTTGGAAGCAAACACCATCTCAATAGAAATCAGATTTCCATTGATGAGATTGTTGAAATTGCACCTGAAGACGTTACTGATCCAATTGTAAAAGAGATTCTATAAACACTTAAATAATATAACAATATATGTTAATATTACATTTTAAAGTAGGTGAAAAATATGGAAGATCAGCAAAATTTAGAACAAATAGTTAATGAAATCAATATGTACAACCAACAAGCAGAATTAATTCAACAACAAATTGAATTAATACAAGCGTCAATGGCTGAAATTGACACATTAACTAACACTTTAGATGATTTAAAAGGTAAAGATTCCGTTGAAGCATTTGTGCCTGTTGGTGCTGGTTCTTTCATGAAAGGGAATCTTGAAAACACAGACGAAATTATTATAAGTATTGGTGCAGGATATGCTATTAAAAAAGATGTTGAAGGAGCTAAAGCTATTGTTGCAGGTCAAAAAGAAGACTTAAAAGATAGCTTAGATAAAATGCTTGCAAACTTACAACAAGTCACTGACGTTGTTGGAGCTTTAACTAATCAGGCTAATCAGTTAGCTGCATCTGCACAAGGTCCATTAACTGGACAATAAACTTATTTTAATTTCTTTTTTATTTCTTTTTTTTAGTAACTTTTAATTGTTATTGTTTTTGTGAAAGTATATGTTCATACTAAAAAAACAATAATTAACTGAAGTCTTTTTTGGCATTAATAATAATATTTATATAGTACAATTATCTACTAATTAACTGGTTATGATATATGCACAGGTAATTATGTAGTGTGCAATACGCTCTTTTTTTTAAATTGTAACCACTGCATAGTTGAGAGAGGCTCCCCAAACCAAGGATCTCAACATGCAATTTTTTATAAAAAACCATATTCATTTATTATCAATTAGCAACAAAAATGGTGGTATATAATAATTTTTCTTATCTTAAATTATTGTATTTCTTAATATTCATAATGATGGTGATTTAGCTTGTTTGAATCTTTAAAGAAAAAATTTTCTAAAACTAGTGACAAATTAGAAGAAGAACTTAAAGAGGAAGCTGAAGAGGAAAATAATATTTCTGATGAAGAGCCTCAAGAAAAAAAGAAGTCTTTCTTCTCATTTGGTAATAAAAATAAAGAGGAAGAACCTTCAACTCCAGAATTGCCTGAGGCAGATGATGGGGAAGATGAAAATTCAACTTCCAACTCATCTGAAGGAGAAAATATAGAAGATGAACCTGTTGAGGAAGAGAAAAAATCCCGTTTTAATTTTAAAAGAAATAAAAAAAGCAATGGGGGTATTTTTTCATTTGTCCGTGAGAAAACCATCTCTGAAAAACATTTAGAGGATACTCTTTGGGACCTTGAAATGGGACTTCTTGAAGGGGATGTGGCTATGGAAGTAGCAAGTAATGTGGTCGATTCTGTTAAAAACAATTTAGTTGGTCGTAAAATTAAAAGAAGCAATGACATTACTGAATATACTTTCAATGCACTTAAAGATGCAGTATCTGACATTATTGACATTCCAGGCAAATCAATGACTGAAATGATTGAAGAGAAGGAAAACGGACCATTTGTTGTTATGTTTGTAGGTATTAACGGCACTGGAAAAACCACCACTATTGGTAAATTAGCTAATTATTATCTTAAAAAAGGTTATGAACCTGTAATAGCTGCCAGTGACACATTTCGTGCTGGAGCAATTGAACAAGTAACTCACCATGCTGACAATGTTGGTGTTAAAATCATTAAGCACCAAAAAGGTTCTGATCCTGCAGCTGTTGCATTTGATGCTGTGGAACATGCAAGAGCTAAAGGTAAGGAACTTGTTTTAATAGATACTGCAGGTAGGATGCAGACCAACACAAACCTTATGGATGAAATGAAAAAGATCAAACGTGTATCCAAACCTGATTTGGTTGTATTTGTTGGTGATGCCTTAACTGGTAATGATGCAACTGAACAGGCTGCAAAATTCAATGAAGCTATTGACATCGATGGAGTTATTCTAACTAAAGCAGACGCTGACAGTAAGGGTGGCGCTTCACTTTCTATAGGTTATGTAATTAAAAGACCGATTCTCTTTTTAGGTGTAGGTCAGGGTTATGATGATATTAAGGAATATGATCCGGAATGGATGCTTAATCAGCTATTTTCCAGTGATGAGGAAGAAATAGGGGAATAGATTTTTATGTCAGAAAACGGTACTCAATGGAATAGTAATTTTTCATTTTTGATGGCTATGATCGGTTCTGCTGTTGGACTTGGGAATATTTGGAGATATCCTTATGTTCTTTATTCTCACGGTGGAGGATCTTTTATGATACCTTATATCGTAGCTATTGTTCTTTTAGGTTTTTCAGGTGTTCTGCTTGAATATGCTGTAGGGTATAAATTTAAAACTTCTCTTTTAGAGATTTATGGTAAAATCAAAACTAAATTTAGGGTTATCGCATGGTTTACCCTTCTTATTGTATTTTTAATCTTAAGTTACTATGTCTGTATAGTAGGATGGGATTTAATTTATCTTGTGTTAAGTTTCTTTAAAGGATGGGGAGCAGATCCTAACAATTATTTTGTTACATCAGTTTTACATGACAATCCTACATTTGGAGGTATGTTGGAGATTGTTCCTATTGTTTTCATATCCTGTTTAATAGTCTGGTTTGTAATCTGGTTAATCTCACATAGAAACATTAATGACGGAGTTTCTAAATTCAGTAACGTTGCTGTACCTCTCTTATTTGTTTTAATTGTTATTATCGTCGGATTTTCCTTAACTTTACCTGGAGCTTCTATCGGTTATACTGCTATGTTTACACCAGACTGGAATGCATTACTTGATGCCAATATCTGGTTAGCTGCATTTGGTCAGGTTATTTTCTCATTATCTATTGGTATGGCAATAGCTATTACATATTCAAGCTATTTAGGCAAAAAAACTAATTTGACTAAGAATGCAGGTATTGTAGTTGCTTCCAACTCTGGTTTCGAGGTATTTAACGCTATTGGTGTTTTCTCAATTTTAGGATTCATGGCACTTTCTACAGGTGTTGGTTTTGACGGTCTGGTTACTGAAGGAACAGGGCTTGCTTTCGTTGCATTTCCGGAAGTATTTAATGTGATGGGTGGTGCAGCTTATATAATAGGGCCATTGTTCTTCTTCTGTATTTTAATTGCAGGTATCACATCAGCTATTGCTCTTGCAGAGTCCGTAACTTCATCTTTAATAACAGAATTTGATTTAACCCGTAAAAAAGCGGTAACAATTCTCTGTATTATTGGTTTTTGTGTAACAGCAATATTTACAACCGGTGCTGGAAGTACTGTTTTAGGAATCTTTGACAGAATATTAAACAATTTTGCACTGATTCTAGCTATTGTATTTGAATGTATCATATTTGCCTGGTTCTATAAAATCGATGATTTAATTGAAGTTTTAAACAGAAACACTTCCATTAAAATTGGATCATTATGGAAATATCTGATTAAATTTATTTTACCTATTGTTCTTCTCGTTTTATGGGTAACAGGTCTTGTTTCAACACTTTCATTTTCAAACAACATGTCTCTCTTTGTTGAGCTGATATTGTTTGCAGTATTGCTTGTTGTGCCGTTTATATTGAATCATTTTGCAAAATCAAGGAAGGTTAATGAAGCATAGCTAGCGAGTGGTAGTTAAATGAACTCTAGAAAATTAATCATAATAGCTATTATTATATTGGGGGCTGTTTTAATAGGATTAATGGCCTTTGACAGCAGTACTGGTATTGTCAGTGAAAATAAGGGGAATGTCTCAATAGCTGTTACAGGGGACGTTATGTTTGCACGTAACATGGCAGGAGTGCTTTCAAGTGGGGAAAGTCCTTTTGTAAATGTAGCTAATGTAACATCTAAAACAGACCTGCTTTTGATTAATTTTGAAAATGCAGCTACAACTTCCGGAAATGCAGTTAAAGGAGATGTTCCTCTAAAGACAAGTCCTGACTTTGTGCCTTTGGCTCGAAACAATCCAAATACTGTAGCTTCACTTGCAAACAATCATGCATTTGACTATGGAATTGAGGGAATGCATGATACAGTGGAAAATCTTGAGAAAAACAACATAACTCCAATCGGTGCTGGAGATAATGCTGATGAAGCACATAGAAGTGTTACAAAAGAAATTAACGGTCGTAACATTACTATATTCAATTTTATGGATTCCCAAAACTTTGCAGAATACGGTAACGACGTGATGCCTGTAGCTACTGATGATTCACCAGGTTACTCTGCATATGATTCCAGCGTTTGTGAAGACATTAAAAAAGCACATGAGAATTCAGATTTTGTAATCGTATTTTTCCACTATGGAAATGAGTACCACACATCTCCAAACGAATACCAGGTAAATATGTCTCATGAGGTAATTGATGCAGGAGCAGATATTGTTCTAGGTTCACATCCTCACGTTCCTCAAGGAATGGAATTCTACAACGGATCAATGATTTTCTATAGCTTAGGAAACTTTATTTTCGATCAGCAAAATCCTGCAACACACTCTGCATATTTTGTGGAAATAGATTTGATTAACGACACTGTTGAATGTACTGTTTATCCTATCAGTATTGTTGGATATCTGCCTCAGTTCATGTCAGCGGACAATGGAAAATCCCTACTTGAGAGTTTAAGTCCTTCCTGTGATAAATTAGCTATTGGCGATGATGGAATTGGAAGGGTATCTTATAATCTTACTGATTAATTCCAAATAGATAACTAAACAAAGGTGATTAAATGGAAGATATCTATGCATATCTGAATATTGAAAATGAATTAAAAGAAATTAAATATGTTTAGTAAGATAAATAAAAACAAATGGAGGTTATTTATGGGTTATTGTCCTAACTGTGGTGCATTAGTTGAAGAAAATGCTCAATTTTGTAATGAATGTGGAACAAAAATGGAGGGGTCTAGTTTAAATAGCCGACCTATTTCAAATAATCAAGTTACTGTAGCTAATGTGGATAGCCATTATGAAAAAATTAAAAAATATGCATTTATAGGAATTGGTTATTTAACCGTTTTAATACTTTTAGGTTCAGTATTTTTTGCATGGGGTAGTGTTAAGGTAATAAATGCAGATAGATTAATCTTATATCCATTATTATCAGTCATGTTATCTATTTACGTGTCATTAAAATTAATCAGTGATGAACAAACTGTTATGCACGGCGTAATTGTTGCAATATTGTCAGCTCTTATTTTTTTAAGGGCTCTCATGGCTTAATGTTTTATAAATAAAGAAGTTATTGGAAGTTTTTTCATTACTTCTACTTTTTATTTATTACATGATCTATTTTTCACCATATCAAACATTATTGAGTTTTTTTATAAGTGATTGTGTTTCTTTTTAATATTCTATCTCTTGTTTTCATGGGAATTAATCTTAATATTTAAATATAAGTTTATTCAACTTAATTGTTAATATTAAATGGGAGATGATAAAATGGGATTAAATTTTGACTTGTTAGAAAATACAAACCCTGCTTTATACAAGTATGGTTCTGAAATGGAAAAGAACATGTTTTTAGACCACAAGGCAAGTGCACAGTCTGGTAGTGACTTTTTAAATGCACTAATTAAAGAGGTTTATGCAAAAGAAAACATGAATTATGTCTACAAAAGTTTCTTTACAAGAAACATGTTTGAATTAGGGGAAGAAGGGGTTATTACTCCTGAAATCAGAGATAAATTTGAAAGGGCTAAGCTATTACGTGATTATGTAATGGAAAGAGACGGATCTATTGATAGGGTATTGGCATTGCGTAGCACTCTTGTAGAGCTTGCTGCCTGGTTTTTCAACAAATATGAAAGAAACAATTAAAGTTTCTTTCAACTTTTTTTTAATAAAATTATTTTAATAAAAACTTACAAAGATATTGTTTGTGGGTTGTATGAAGTATTTTAAAGAATTATTACTTTTATCAAATATTAAAAGAATGAGTCATATTAAGATAAATAATGACTATGTTCCAAGCATTCCTAAAATTAAGGATTTCAATAGCTATCTTTTGAAGGAATATTCTAAAGAAGATGTTGATAAAGCTTTAGAGATTTCTGAGAAAACATATGAACAAATTGAGAATAGTCAAAATCTTACTGCTGTTACAATATTTGATAAAGAATATCCAGATAATTTAAAGGATTTGGGAGCTAAAGCACCTCCTTTCTTATATGTTATTGGAAATTACAAAATACTTTCTAAACCTAATATTGGTGTTATTGGTACTAGAAAACCTAGTCTTGATACTCAAAACTTTGAATATAAATTCGTCCATGACATTATAATGAACTTTGAAAGGGTCATTGTAAGCGGATTTGCTTTAGGCTGTGATAAAATAGCACATACTGCAGCTGTCGATATTGGAGAGCCAACTATTGCAGTTATGCCTAATGGGATCAATAAAATCTCTCCTGAAAATAATATAGGCCTTGCTAAATTAATTGTTAACAATGAGGGATGTCTTATTTCAGGATTCAAACCTAATTCAGATGTCAATCAATCCAATTATTCAATAAGAAATCAGTATGTGGCTTCATTATCTGATGGTATTTTCGTAGGGCAGTGTTCAACTGACAGCGGCACTATGGAAACAGTTGATTACGCAAGAAGGTTGAATCGTAAACTTGCTTGCTTTTTACCTGAAGACTGCGGAAGTGATGATTTCACTGGCAGTAAATTAATTTTAAACAAATATAGGCACCAATCAATTAGGGTTGATAATGAGGGGGATGTTTCTAGATTTATTCAATTCTTAGAAAGTAAACCTAAAAAAAGAGATTATCAATCTACATTATTAGATTTTATTTAATTTATTTCATTAATGACGTGATTATATGTCAAATAAAAATGAACAACAGAAATGGGACAGTTCTCTTGCTTTTCTAATGGCAATGATTGGAGCGGCAGTTGGACTTGGAAATATCTGGAGATTTAGTTATGTTCTCTACAGTAATGGTGGAGGAGCATTTTTCATTCCATATTTTACAGCTATATTGATTATGGGTATTCCATTTTTAATCTTGGAATATGGAATAGGATTCAGTTTTAAAAAGTCTTTTGCAAGGATTTTGGAACATATAAAACCTAAACTTGAAATTATAGGGTGGATTCTAGCTTTACTGGTTTTTATTGTCTGTTGTTATTATTTAGTTATTGTAGCTTGGGATTTGATTTATCTTGTTGGAAGTCCTTTCCAGATTTGGGGTAATAATCCAGGATTATTCTTCTCTCAATCTGTAGGTGGAGGATCTGATATTGGGGGTATTGAAAGAGTTATTCTTCCAGCTGTTGTTGGAGTAGCTGTTATGTGGATTATTATCTGGTTTATTTCACACAGATCAGTTGAAAAGGGTATTGGTAAAGTTTCTAAATTCTTAATTCCGCTACTTTTCATTATCATGGGGATTATTGTCGTTTTCGCCTTTACATTGCCAGGTCACGAGCTTGGTATTGATGTTCTCCTCCAACCGGATTGGTCTAGCTTAACTCATGTTGATATTTGGATTTCAGCATTTGCACAGATTATTTTCTCACTTTCAATGGGTCAGGCTATAGCTATTACCTATGCTAGCTATTTAGATAAAAATGCAAGATTAAACGATTACGTTTTACTTGTAGTCGGTTCAAATTCAGGTTTTGAAATCTTTACGGCTTTTGGTGTTTTTGCAATTCTCGGATTCATGGCAGTTAACTCAGGCATTCCAATTGATCAGCTAATTGCTGAAGGTACCAGTCTGATTTTCATAGTATTTCCAACAATATTTGACGCTATGGGAGGTATCGGTAAGATTCTTGGACCTCTTTTCTTCCTCGCAATCTTATTTGCAGGTATCACTTCTGCTGTAGGTTTTTTCGAACCACTTGCAAACTCATTAGCTGATAAATTCAGAATATCACGTAAAAGAGCAGCTACAATCCTTTGTATTATTGGTTTTTTAATATCTCTTTGTTTCACATCAGGTATTGGAAGTTATCTGGTAAGTATTGTAGACGGATTTGTAAACGAATTCGGTATATTGTTTATCATAGCTCTTCAATGTATAATATTTGGATGGTTATATGGAATTGATCATTTGGTAGATATTCTTAATAAAAACTCTCTATTTAAAGTTGGAAGAGTCTGGATAGCTATTATTAAATATATCCTTCCTGTTGTCCTTATTGGAATATGGCTATGGGGTTTATCTTCATTATTACTATCATTAAAGCCTTTAGAAGCTATTGTAGGAATTATACTATTAGTTGGTGTTATTGGTGGAGCTGCACTTCTTACCAAATATGGTAAATCGGTTCCAAGTGAAGAGTGAATGTTATTGTTTTTGAGGGTTTTAAAAATCAAACATATTATTCCCCAATTCTTTTTTTTCCATGCTTTTTCACTATTGATTATCTGTTCTAGTTTTTCATATTTTTTAAAAAAGAAGTGCATCCAATATAATTTTTTTCTTTTTGAAACTTCATTTTCCAAAATGGGAATGGAGGAGCCGTTTTATGGACTGGAGATAATGGTACATTGAAAAACTGCAACTTCATTAACAATACAGCGAATAATGGTGGTGTTATTGATTGGGGCGGTGCTAATGGTACTTTAACTGGTTCTACTTTCATTAATAATTCTGCAAGCGGTCATGGTGGTGCTGTTGGATGGGGCGGTGCTAATGGTACTTTAACTGGTTCTACTTTCATTAATAATTCTGCTAATACTAATGGTGGAGCTGTTGCTTGGTATGGTGTCAATAGTGGTTTAACAGGCTGTGTTTTTAATGGTAATATAGCAAATAATGGTGGTGGGGTTTACTGGCATGGTGCTAACGGTAGTTTAAGTAGCTCTATTTTTACTAATAATGCTGCTAATTCACGCGGTGGTGCTATTTTCTGGGATGCTAATAATGGTACTTTAACTAGTTCAAATTTCACTGCCAATGTTGGTAATGGTAGTGGTGCCGGTGTTAGTTGGAGTGGTGTCAATGGTACTTTAACTGGTTCTACTTTTATTAATAATGTTGCTAAGTCTCATGGTGGTGGTGTTAGTTGGATTGGAGCTAATGGTACTTTAACTAGTTCAAATTTTAAGGACAATACTGCTCAAAGTCGTGGCGGTGGTGTTTATTGGAATGCTGTTAATGGTAGATTAAATAACTCTTTTTTCAATGATAATTATGCAGGCACTCACGGTGGTGGTGTGGGCTGGTATGGTGCTAACGGTAGTTTAAGTGACTCTATTTTTATTAATAATACTGCTAGTAGCACTGGTGGTGGTATTAGTTGGATTGGAGCTAATGGTACATTAATTAGTTCAAATTTCACTAGCAATGCTGCTAATACTAATGGTGGAGCTATTGGGTGGGGTGGTGATAATGGTACTCTATCTAGTTCAAATTTTAAGGACAATACTGCTCAAGGTCGTGGTGGCGCTGTTAGTTGGATTGGTGCTAATAGTAATATGTCTAGTTCTGATTTCATAGATAACTATGCAGTAACCGGTAACAATGTTTATTGGTCTTGGACTGTAGAGGAATTTTTAAACAAATACCACCAAATTAATGATTATGATTATGTTTATATTCGAAATGGTGTTGGAACCCCCTTAAACACTATTAGGTTGAATAAAAAAGGCATAACTATCTCCAGTCAAGGCGATGTCATTTTCGATGCTAAAGGTGGAAATCTTCACTTTGAAGTAACTGGAGACAATGTTTTAATAGAGAAATTAACTTTCCGAAACTTCAATTTTGCTAATGCTGGTGGAGCTTTATTGTGGAGAGCATACAATGGAACAATAAATAACTGCAACTTCATCAACAACACTGCAGCTACTTATGGTGGTGCTGTTTACTGGGAAGGTACTAACGGTACTATAACTAATTCAATTTTCACAGGCAATACAGCTAGAAGAGGTGGTGGTGCTATTCTATATGCTGGTACTAATGGCGTCATATCTAATTCTAAATTTGATAATAACAATGCGGATGAGTATGGTGGTGCTATTTACTGGAATACACAGAATAATGGTAAAATAATTAGTTCTACTTTCAATAAAAACACTGCAAAAATGCATGGTGGTGCTGTTTTCTGGTTGGGTTCTAATGGTAATATAATAGATTCTACTTTCACTGATAACACTGCTGTTTATGCAGGTGGTGTTGCATGGAGAGGTTCTAATGGGACCATAACTAATTCTAATTTCACCCATAATACAGTTACTGCTGATGGTGCTGGTATTTTATGGGGTGGTGCTAATGGTAAATTAATCAGTTCTACCTTCACTAACAACATTGCAAGCATTAATGGTGGTAGTGTTTGTTGGAGTGGTGTTAATGGTAATGTAACTAAATCTACTTTCACCAGTAACTCCGCTAAGAATGGCGGTGCTATTTACTGGAATAATATGGGCCATATGATTAATTGTGCCTTTGTTAATAGTAAATCACAAGGATCCAATGGAATCTATGCAGCTAAAAATTTAAACATTGATGACGGAAATGGTGTCGCATATATATTCACCAATGGCACTCTCTCAGGAACTTCTATCGTAGTCTTAAACAATGAAACATATTATTATCCCCCAAATACGAATATTAATTTACCAACAAAAAACAAAAATACTGAAGATAAAAAGAGATAGAATAATAAACATCAAATATCATTATCATGCTTAGAAATCGTTAATCTATAATTTTAATAAAAGCAGTTTTTATTTATTTCATACTTATAAATTTTATAATCTCATTTTAATCATTAAGATAGTAGGAAAAGATAGAATTAAAGTTAGTTCTGAAAAAAATCATATTTTGAAATCGCACTAATCTTTTTTAATGCATACAATATGATGGTTAAGTATTATTTTACATCATTTTTAATGGTTTTTTTATTTTCCATATATTAGGCCGATTCTTATTTTAGTTAGTATATGATATTTTTTAAATAGAATATCTAAAATATACTTTATAAAAATAATTTAAATGAGTTATGATCTTTCGAAATTAATAATGCTTATTTTAAGTCTTTTTTTAAAAGTAATACTTTTGCATTGCTTTATATTAAGTTCTTTAATAACAATTATTCTTTATAAATCTTTCTAAAATACAGGAAAGATAATATTTATATTATATTTTGAATAAAATAAAATTTGTATACCAAATGGCTGGCTATTGCAAAAACTTGCTTTGTAGCTTACTAAGAGTAAATGAAAAAAATGTTTAAATTTTGTTTATTTTTAGGGTATATTAAATATTTAAACTCTATAATTAGGAGGGAAAAAATGGCAAAGTTTGATGATAAAGTCGATTTATACGACGAAAGAGGCAACGAAATTGCATCTGACATTCCAATCGAAGCTATCAGTCCACTTAGAAACCCTGCAATTAAAGACATCGTAAAAGGTGTAAAAAGAACTGTTGCAGTAAACTTAGAAGGACTTGAAAAATCTATAAGAACAGGTGCAGTCGGTGGAGACAAATCTAGAATTTTAGGAAGAGAATTGGATCTCGATATTGTAAGTAATGCTGACGCTATTGCTGAAAAAATGAAAGAAATGATTCAAGTTTCTGAAGATGATGATACTAAAATTGAACCAATTTCTGGAGGAAAAAGGTTATTAGTACAAATACCATCTACCAGAATTGAAATCGCAGCTGAATACTCTGTTGCACCATTATCTACTGCATCTACTTTAATCCAATCTATTATTGATGTCTTCGATGTAGACATATACGATGCTAACTATCTTAAAGCAGCAGTATTAGGAAGATACCCACAATCTGTTGATTACAAAGGTTCTAACATTGCTACTATGTTAGACATTCCACAAAAACTCGAAGGTGCAGGTTATGCTTTAAGAGCAATTAAAGCTAACGATTTCGCTGCAGCAACTTTAAAAAATTCATTACAAGCTACTGCATTAGCATCCATCTTCGAACAAACTGCTATGTTTGAAATGGGAGACGCATTAGGTGCATATGAAAGATTACACTTATTAGGTTTAGCTTACCAAGGTTTAAACGCAAACAACATGGTATTAGACTTAGTTAAAGAAAATGCAGATGGTACTGTAGGTTCTATCGTACAAGCTACTATTGCAAGAGCAGAAGATGACGGAGTAATTGCTCCACAAGAAAAATTAGACGGATTCAACATATACAACACTGATGACGCAGCTTTATGGAATGCATACGCTGCTGCTGGTGCTATCTCAGCAACTATGGTTAACGTAGGTGCTGCTCGTGCTGCTCAAGGTGTTCCATCAACTTTATTATACTTCAATGATAACCTTGAATTCGCAACTGGTTTACCTGGTATTGACTACGGTAGAGCAGAAGGTGTAGCTGTAGGATTCTCATTCTTTAGTCACTCCATTTATGGTGGAGGAGGTCCTGGTCTCTTCAATGGTAACCACGTAGTAACCAGACATAGTAAAGGATTCTGTATACCTTGTGTAGCTGCTGCAATGTCCTTAGATGCAGGAACACAACTCTTCTCTCCAGAAAAAACATCTGGATTAATTAAAGAAGTATACAGTAAAATTGATGAATTTAGAGAACCTCTCGAAGCAGTTGCTGTTGCAGCTGATGAAATTAAAGGTGACATCTAATTAATTTGATTTAAATCTAATTTCTCATTAAAGAAGGTTAATAAATGGATATTGAAATATTTCCGTATAGAGTTCTTGGAAGTGACACTACAGAAAAACTCTTAAATGAGATTGAGTCTCTTGATGATGTTAAGAGAACTGTAATTCATGGGCCAAGATTCCCCGATGAAGAATCTGTACCACCTCAATATAGGGAACGCAGAGTTATTAATGTAAATGGAGAACCTATTGTTCTTAAAGTTAAAACAGGTAGGATATTCATAGAAATAACTATGGAATCTACTATTGATCAAATTAAAGAAATCTGTGAGAAGTATATTACTCATGGTTTTGACATTAATCAAAGTAGAGCACAATATATTAGGAAAGAAAGAACTGTTTCTGACAGAATTAAATATGGTGAAGAAGATTTACCAGATGAATTAGTGGGATTAACAGATCAATATTCAAGTTTTGATGACCACGTAAACATTTTAAGAAAAGATCAGATCTGATTAATATGATAGGAAGATGTACTCACGTAGTAGACTGTAGGGAAACAAGTGGTATGGGTAAAGGAGGTAGCCTAGCTCAAAGAGGCACATTTGCAGAATGTGGTTCTGATGTTTTAGCTATTGCAATGTCTCCCGGACGTAGACATATCACAAAACCTGTTTGCGAAATCACTTTTGGTTTACGTGAAGCAAATTTAATGACCAGTACAATGGTCCTAAATGCAGGTGCTGGTGTTCCTCATGATGCTCCTGCTTCTGGCGGTACCTTATTTGGTCTTACCGATAAAGAAGTTGAACAAATGGATAAATTTAAATTATTAGTTATTCATTTAGGTGGAGTTAAAAATCATATTATTTACAAAGCAAGGTTAATTCTAAGAAATGTTAATAAACATTGTATTATTATATGCGAATCACCAGTAGACTGTGAAGATTTTGCAAAAATAGGTGTTAAAACTTCAACAGTTATGCCTACTGAGGAAAATATTAAAACACAAGGAACAATTGATGATATTGTTACTGGTGTTATTCGTGGCGAAACAATTAATCAAGAAAAATTAGATGAAATTATTAGAAAAGTTAAATTAGCATTAGGAGATGCATGATTATGGCACAATTATATCCAGGTACATCTCAAGTTTCACAAAATAGAAGAAACTTTACTGACCCAGATTATGAGTTAGAAAAGCTTAGAGAAATTTCTGATGAAGATGTAGTAAAAATATTAGGTCACAGAGCTCCAGGTGAAGAATACAAAAGTGTACACCCACCATTAGATGAAATGGATGAGCCAGATGACATTGTAAGAGAATTAGTAAGCCCTATTGACGGTGCAAAAGCAGGAGACAGGATCAGATACATCCAATTCGTAGATTCCATGTACTTCGCTCCAGCTCAACCTTTCTTAAGGGCTAGATCATACTTATACAGATTCAGAGGAATCGATACTGGTACCTTATCAGGAAGACAAGTAATCGAAGCAAGAGAAAGAGACATCGAACGTATTTCTAAAGAACTTTTAGAAACTGAATACTTTGATACTGCAAGAACCGGTATTAGAGGTGCAGGTGTACACGGTCACTCTTTAAGACTTGATGAAAACGGTTTAATGTTTGATATGCTCAGAAGACAAGTATTAAACAACGAAACTGGTAACGTTGAAATGGTAAAAGACCAAATTGGTATCGAATTAGACGAACCTGTTGTTTTAGGTGAACCATTAGACGAAGAAACATTAAAAGCAAAAACCACTATCTACAGAATCGATGGTGACTCATACAAAGACGACGAAGACGCTGTTAAAGTATGTCAAAAAATCCACGTAAGTAGATCTTTCGGTGCTTTCAACCCAATTAAAGGATGGGATTAAACATGGCAGATAAGAAATTTTTACATGCAATGAAAGAAAAATTCAATGAAGCTCCTACCGACAAAAGAACCACTTTTTACAACATGAACGGTTGGAAACAATCTCCTGTAAAAACAAAATTCGTACATGAAGCAGAAGAAATTGCTAAGAAAAGAGGAATTCCAATGTACAACCCAGACATTGGTACTCCTTTAGGTCAAAGAGCTTTAATGTCTTACCAATTATCCACTACTGACACTTTTGTTGAAGGGGACGATTTACACTTTATCAACAACGCAGCTATCCAACAAGCTTGGGACGATATCAGAAAAACTGTAATCGTAGGTTTAAACACTGCTCACAACGTTCTTGAAAAAAGATTAGGTATTGAAGTAACTCCAGAAACCATTACTGAATACTTAGAAACTGTAAACCACGCTATGCCTGGTGCAGCTGTAGTTCAAGAACACATGGTAGAAACCGACCCATTAGTAGTACAAGACAGTTACGTAAAAGTATTTACCGGTGATGACGAATTAGCAGACGAAATCGATTCCGCATTTGTTTTAGATATTAACAAAGAGTTCAATGATGAACAAGCTGAAGCTTTAAAAGCTGAAGTAGGTGGAAGTGTATGGCAAGCTGTAAGAATCCCTGGTATTGTAGGAAGAGTTTGTGATGGAGGTACCACCTCCAGATGGTCTGCTATGCAAATCGGTATGTCAATGATTTCTGCATACAACCAATGTGCTGGTGAAGGAGCTACTGGTGACTTCGCATACGCATCCAAACACGCAGAAGTTATTCACATGGGTACTTACTTACCTGTAAGAAGAGCAAGAGCAGAAAACGAACTTGGTGGAGTTCCATTCGGATTCATGGCAGATATCTGTCAATCTTCCAGAGTTAACCCTGACGACCCAGTACGTTCAACCTTAGATGTAGTAGCTTTAGGTGCTGCATTATACGACCAAATCTGGTTAGGTTCTTACATGTCTGGTGGTGTAGGATTTACTCAATACGCAACTGCAGCTTATACTGACGACGTATTAGACGACTTCACTTACTATGGTAAAGATTATGTAGAAGACAAATACGGTGGATTAACCGAAGCACCTAACAACATGGACACTGTTCTTGATGTAGGTACTGAAGTTGCTTTCTACTCTTTAGAACAATACGAAGAATACCCAGCTTTACTTGAAACTCACTTCGGTGGATCTCAAAGAGCTTCCGTTGTTTCCGCAGCTGCTGGTTGTTCCACTGCATTCGCTACTGGTAATGCACAAACTGGTTTAAGCGCATGGTACTTAGCTATGTACTTACACAAAGAACAACACTCCAGATTAGGATTCTACGGTTTCGATTTACAAGATCAATGTGGTGCAGCTAACACATTCTCTATCAGAAACGATGAAGGTTTACCACTTGAAATGAGAGGTCCTAACTACCCTAACTATGCAATGAACGTAGGTCACCAAGGTGAATACGCTGGTATCGCACAAGCACCTCACGCTGCTCGTGGAGACGCTTGGGCTTTCAACCCATTAGTAAAAATTGCATTTGCTGACAAAAACTTAATCTTTGACTTTAGTAAGCCTCGTGCTGAATTTGCTAAAGGTGCATTAAGAGAGTTCGAACCATCCGGTGAAAGAACTGCTATTATTCCAGCAAAATAGATATCAAACTTTGTAAATAGGTGATTCTTTCACCTATTTATTTTTTATAATATTATTAAAACTTGCATTATTTGATATTGATAACATTTTTATAGTAATATTAAGAAAGTTAATCATGTCAACTATTGATATGTAAAAATTGATTTATTTACATTACACGCAATAATATTAAAAATGTATATTATTGTTTTCACGTTTATTAAATGGTTAATTTAATAAAAAATATGGAGGAAAAAATTTATGGACCCTGTAACATTAGGTGTTGTTGCATTAATGGGTGCAGTTGCAACTATTGGTGGTGCTGCAGAGGATCTCGAATCTGATATCGGATCTCAAAGTAACCCTAACTCTCAAGTTCAACTTGCTCCACAAATGGGACATTTACACCGTATGATTAACAAAGCGGCTTCTGGTGAACCAGTCGCTTATGGTACTTGGTGTGGTATTGCAGGTGCTGTTGCATTTATCTTAATTGGTTTCGGCTTAATGCCTATTGTATCAATTGCTCTCGGTGCTTGTGTTGCTGCTTTAGTTCACGGAATTTATACAGTTACTGCTCACTTTGGTAGGATTGTTGGTCAATCTCAATTTGAACAGCCTTTGTTTATGGATGTTGTTACATCATCATTAGGACCTATTGTTGGTCACGGATTTATAACTACTTTTTGTATAGTTGGAATTTCTTACTTAATGGTTATTCCAATTAATGGCGCTACTCCTTTACATGTATTCCCATTACCACTTTTAGCAATGCTTTGGGGTATTGCTCTTGGTGCTATCGGTTCTTCAACTGGGGATGTACATTATGGTGCAGAAAGCGAATATCAAAAGTTCCCATTCGGTGGAGGTACTCCTGTAGCTATCCAAGGGGATATTGTAACCAAAGCTCCTTTAGGTGCTAAAAACTCTATTGATGTAGGTAACTTCTGTGCTAAATTTGGTGGACCTATCACTGGATTATGTTTCGGTTTAGTTGTGTTCTTCAGTTTCTGGAACACTGTTGTATTTGGAATTTATGGTGGAATTATAGCTGGTATTATTCTTATTATCATTTTAATCATCTTAAATGATAGAGTAGAAGTATTCGCAAGAAATACCTATGGGCCATATGAGGAAGATTAAGGAGGTTTCATTATGGATCCATTATTTTTAATTATATTCGTCGCAATTGGTGGAGTACTCATCGGTGCGGGTGTACACTTCATTCCTGTAGGAGGAGCTCCTGCAGCTATGGCAACCGCAACTGGAGTAGGTACTGGTACCGCAATGTTAGCAGCTGGAGCTGGATTAACCGGTCTTATTACCGCTGCAACTATGACAGGTCAACCATGGTGGATTATAGGTATTGGTGGTGCAATTGGTGCAATGATCATGATGGGTATTACAATGCTCATTGCTAACTACATCTATGTATATGGTGTAGGTGTTGTACCAGCAGCAGCTAAAGTAGAAGTTGACCCTTTCACTGGACGTAACCAAGAAAAATATAAAACTCCTGGTACTGAAGGTCACGGTGTACCATTCGCATCTTACATTAGTGGATTAATCGGTGGTCTCTTCGGTGGTTTTGGTGGAGGTATGGTTTACTATGCTATCAACACTGCAGCTACTGAAGGTACCTTTGTAACTGATCCAGTCATAACTGTAGGTTTAGCTGCAATTCTTGGTGTAGCTGTGTTCTTCATCAATGCGGTAATTGCATCCTATAACATTGGTGGTACTATCGAAGGTTTCACTGATCCTAAATTTAAGAGAATAGGTACTGGTGCAGTAGCATGTCTTATTGCTTCTATTGTACTCGGTATATTCTGTGTATTATTAACTGGAGGTATCTAAAATGTCTGCTGGTGGAAGTGGAGAAGCTTCAGCTGGAGCAATTAGTTCAACTACTTTACTTATTGTAGGTATTATAGGTGGACTTATAGGAATTTATTTAAGTAATATTGAACCAACTATCGGTCCTGTAATAGCATGTCTCGGTGCAGTATGTGCTATTGTATGGGGTGCTGATGCTATTCGTAGAGTAGCAAGTTACGGTTTAGGTACTGGTGTACCATCTATTGGTTACATGAGTTTATCTATCGGTGTAATTGGTTCATTATCTGGTATAGGTGTAGCATATATTATGTCCCAAAACATCATTGGACCTGTTCTTGCATTAGTATTTTCAATGATCATCGGTCTTATTGTAGCAGTTATTGCTAAAAAAATCGTAGGTATGAAAATCCCTATTATGGAAAGATGTACTGTTGAAATCGCTGGTGCTGCAGCATTATCTATCTTAGCATTTTCTGCTGCTGTTACAGGTACTTACAACATTGAAGCTATTTTAGCATCTGTTGTTGGTACTGGTTTCATTGCAGTATTCTTCATAATGAATACTATGGCAATCCAACACCCTTTCAATGCATGTTTAGGACCTAACGAAGACCAAGTAAGAACTCTTAAATGTGCATGTTCCACTGCATTTTTAGCTATGATTATTACTGGTATTTTATCAGTCGTAGCTGGTGGTCAATATGCTTGGTTCGCTATTATTATCGTTGGTTTAATTGGATGGGTTATCTCATTCAGAAGCTTTGTAAAAGCTTCATTCGAAGCTGCTGCATCTGTAAAATGGTCTGGTCTCTGGCCTAAAGTAGAGGAATAATCAAGGAGGTATAATTATGGTTGAAATGTTACCTATGGTTCAAATTGTACCTGAAATGAATTTGGCTCTCGATCCAGCTACTGGTATGTTAGGAGCATCTTTAGGTTCAGGCGTAGTTATATTATCTATGGATGATGTAAACGAAGCAGTAACAAAAATGGAAGAAGCAGCTGATGAATTAATGGGATCTTTAGACCCATATACTAGCCCTGTTGGTTCTTATCCAGGTAGGGAAGGTTCCTTTGTAACTGCCGGTATGTTAACAAACACTGTATACGGATTTATATTGGCAATTATCATCATCTTTGCTGCTATGCCTATTCTAATCGCTTGGGGGGTATTATAAATGGCAGATAAAAAAGCAACAGCCGAAGGCTGGCCTGTTATTAGTGGGGACTACATTGTAGGAGACCCAGAAAGCCCAGTTGCTGTTACTACATTAGCTTCACATATTGAAGGTGACTTATCTGGTGCAGCAATTGCAGGACCATGTAAAACTGAAAATTTAGGTGTAGAAAAAGTAGTTGCAAACATTATTTCAAATCCTAACATTAGATTTTTAATTTTATCTGGTGCTGAAGTACAAGGTCACATTACTGGTCAAAGTTTTAAAGCTTTACACGAAAATGGTTGTGACCCTGAAAAGAAAAGCATTAATGGTGCTACCGGAGCTATTCCTTTTGTTGAAAATATTCCATTAGAAGGAATTGACAGATTCCAACAACAATTAGAAATTGTTGATATGATTGATGTGGAAGATACTGGCGCTATTCAAGCAAAAATTAATGAATGTATTGAAAAAGATCCTGGTGCTTTTGAAGAAGAAGCAATGGTCATTTCTGTAGATGAAGATAATGGAGATGAAGATTCTGGGGAAGAAATGAGAGTTGTCTCCCCGGAAACTGCAATCATCGAAGCTAGAATGAGAACCATCGACACTAAAATGAAAATGATTGGTGCTGTTCAAAGGAACATGGCAGGTAATTATGCAGGTAAAGTTCAAGGAATCATGCTTGGATTAATCTTTACATTAGTAATTGGTGCTTTATTCATTATATTCTAGGGGGTTTAATTTATGGTAAAAATTTCTAACAAACCAAATATGACAGGTATTAAAAATGTCTCTGAGGATATGGAATATGGTTCTAAACTTATTGCTAGAGAAGGAAAACTTTATGCTGGTTTAATAGATACTAGAGTAAAAGGTTTTGCTTTTGGTATTGCAATTGCAATTCTTTTAGTAATTATTATACCATTCATTGCAAAAGTATGTGGTTTATAGAGGTGTTATAAAATGAGTGAAGATAATTCAATACCTCAAGTAATGGTATCAGCTGATGAATACAACGCTATCGTTGAAAGATTAGACGAAGCAGAAGAAAAAGTTGATTTCACTGCTGGTGAATATTACCAACGTTTAGGCCAACAAACTGGAAGAGATGTTGGAATTTTATATGGAATGATATTAGGTCTCATAATTTTAATTGTATTACTTAAATTCCCAAGTGTAATATCAATAGTATTATAGGTATATGAAGGAGGATTTTTAATGTTTAAGTTTGATAAAGAACAAACAGTATATGATATTGCTGGTGTAAAAATCGGTGGACAACCAGGTGAATACCCAACAGTATTAGCAGGAACCATCTTTTACGGTGGACACAACATCATCAACGACGAATTAACTGGTGATTTTGACAAAGATAAAGCAGAAAAATTAATCAAAGACATGGAAGAAATGACTGATGTTACAGGTAACCCATGTATTGTACAAGTATTCGGACAAACCCCAGAAGCTCTTACTAAATACATTGAATTTGTAGGAGACGTCTGTGACAAACCGTTCCTCATAGACTCCACTTCTGGTGAAGCTAGAGTAGCAGGTGCAAAATATGCAGATGAAACTGGATTAACTGAAAGAGCTATTTACAATTCTATTAACATGTCAGCAGAACAATCTGAATTAGATGCTATTAAAGAATCTGATATTTCTGCTTCCATCGTTTTAGGTTTCAACCCAATGAACGCTACCATCGATGGTAAAATAGGAATATGGGATCACGGTGACGGTGCTGTAGACAAAGGTTTACTCGACATCGCAGCTGATTGTGGAATTGACAAATTCTTAATGGATACTGCAGTAACTCCTTTAGGACAAGGTGCAGGTATCGCAGCAAGAACTTCTTTTGCAGAAAAAGCTAAATGGGGATACCCTGTAGGATCTGGTATTCACAACGTACCATCTGCATGGGACTGGTTAAGAGACTACAAAAAAGAAAACAAAGAAGCTTTCACTGTTTGTGATATTGGTGCAAACATTATCCAAGTAATGTGTGGAGGAGACTTCGTTCTCTTTGGACCTATCGAAAACGCAACTATTGCTTTCCCTGCAGTAGCACAAACTGATATGTTTATTGCAGAAGCAGCAAAAGATATGGGAACTGAAGCTGTTGAGTTCCACCCAATTAACAATTTATTATAAGATTAGATTAATTTCTAATCTTGTTTTACTTTTTTTTTTAATAAAATTTTAATAAAACTTATATTATTTTAAAAAGATATTATAAACTAACTTAATTTTTGAGGTTTTTATTAATGTCTTTTTTAGATAAACTTTTTAAAAGAGGACCTAATCCTATTATTGCTAAATCCCATGAAGGAAATTTGGATTCATTGAGAGCTCAAAAAGCTGGTCCTGCAAGTCCTGGTGTTGTAAAAGAGCCGGATACTTTTTATGTAACTGCATCTGTTGAACTTGGTAATACTACTACTAAGTCTATTATAACAGCTACTAATCTAAATACAAGTGAATGTTATTTGCTTAATAAAACTGTTAAAATGACTAGGGATATTAGGCCTCCAAAAGCTAATGAGGAAGTTTTTGGTAAAACAGTTTGGGGTATTGAACTTTCTAAAGAAGCTGTAGCTGAAATGATTAAAGATGCTGTTTTAGAATCTCTTAAAAAGGCTAATGTTGATAAGGATGAGGATCTTGATTTTGTTGTAAGGTCTACTGGAGTTACTGCTGGTTTCGCTACTGCTGAAGAAGCAGGGAAACTTGTTATTGCATTAGCTGACGGTTGTTTAGATGCAGGAATTCCTCCAAGAAAAATGTCTCCTGCCATGAGTGTTTCTCAACTTCCTGAAAGACTTAGAAAACATACTCTTTTAGAAAATATCATGTTTGACGGCGCTGTTGTTAGTGTTGTTCCGCCTAAAGGAAAAGAGTCTGTTGCTAATGAAATGGAAGGGGAACTTGTTACTGCAGGTATTAAAGTAGGTGCTAAATGGACTGAGGTTGATTATAGAAACCCTTGCGTAAGTCTTGACTTCGGATCTACATTAGCTGGCAGAATTGTTAATGGAGATGATCCATATGCAAGTACTGTTGGTAACTTTTTAGGTTTGGCAGGTGTTATTTCTGATTCTTTAGCTCGGGGTTCTGGTCAGGTTGATAAAAATGGCGGTGCCGCTATTGATTTATATTCTGATAAGCTAATTAAAAAGGCAGATACTAAAAAGGCTAAAGCTAATGCAGAAGAAGCTCATAAGCTTATTGATATCAGAAAAGTTCCTGAAGGATTTACCCGTTTCGGTACTGTTCCTATTGACGTTGAAGCTGCTAAAGAAGCTGGAAACGTTTTGATTGGTTGTGATGTTGGTACTAACGGTGATGGTATTCCTGATTTAATGGAGTTAGGTAAGGAATTTTATGAATCTGACGGACTTCCTACTTTATTGGCTACTATGGATTATGTTAGTGCTAATATTGTTTATCGTGTTCTTGATGTAGCTTTTGCTGAAAATGTTATTGTTGATGGTTCTGTTTTAGGAGTTACTGGAAGAGCAGGTATTACCGGTCGTAAGCCAGAACTGATTTTAGAATATTCCAAGGATAAATTTAATGACACAGTTTTCGTTGAAGATGGTCTTGCTTTAGGTTCAGCTATCATGGCTCGTTGTATGAATTCAATGGGTACTCCAAAACATCCTATTGGTGGCCACCAAGGGGAAAAATGTATTCTCGGTAAAAGGATGAAAATGCAGAATAGCAAATTCTAATTTTTCATTTTCATTTATTTTTGATTTGTATGATTTACGGAATTGTCATGTCTGGAGGTAGAGGAACTAGACTCAATTCATCTGTGGAAAAACCTCTCTTTAAATTATACAAAAAACCTTTAATTAAATATGTGCTTGATAATCTAAATGCTTCTAAATACATCGACAAAATATTTATTGCAACTAGTTACCATACACCTGAAACTAAAAAGTACATTGATGACTTAGGGGAAGATTTTTTTATTTTAGATACTCCTGGAGATAATTATTTGGATGATCTAGGTTTTATTTTGAACTTCTTTGAAAATGAGTCTAAAGATGATACTTTACTTTTTATCAATGCCGACCTCCCGTTTATATCTTCAGAGGTTGTTGATTACACAATTGAAACATATAATTCCATAAAAGAAGATGCATTATCTGTTTTTATTCCTGTAGACATTTTTAAGGAATTGAATTTGGATTACTCCTATGAATTTAAAGGACTGGTTCCATCAGGACTTAATATTCTTAGAAGTGAAAACATCATTCAGGAGGAATACGCTCTTGTCATTCCTAAAAAGGAATTGGCTATTAATGTTAACACTTTAAATGATGCAGATATTGCCAAAAAATTTTTATAATTTCCTTTCAAACTTATATAATTAATAAATATAAATATAATGAAATTATAATAAATATAATATTATATTATTAGGTGATTTGTATGGAAAACAGACAAACTTCTAGAAGGGAAGAAAAGTTATGGAGTGAAATCAAAAACTATCAGGTAGCTACTACTAATGCACGTATTTTAGGAGTTTTAGACGAACTTATTGTCAATGAAAAAACTGGTAAAATTGTGGACATCGCAATTAAAATTGATTCTGAACGCAATGTCCATCTTAAAGGTGCTAAAAGAAATGGAAATCACTTATTAGTTCCTTTCACTAAAGTCGAAAAAGTTGGAGAATTTATTATAGTATCTGAATAATTCTTCTTTTATTTTTTTTAATGTAGTTATATTTATTAATGATGAATTGTTTATTATAACTGCAGTTATATTTGTTATAACTTTATTTTATAATGGTGATATGATGTTGCTTGAAATTAAAAATTTAGCTGTTGAGGTAGCAGGTAAACAAGTTTTAAAAAATGTTAATCTCTCAATTGCTGAGGGAGAAACTCATGTTCTTTTAGGACCTAATGGTGCTGGTAAAAGTACTTTATTCTTAACCATTCTCGGTTTTCCACAATATAAGGTGGTAAATGGTTCAATCACATTTAAAGGAAAAGATATTACTAATTTATCAACTACAGAACGTGTTCAATTAGGTATGGGTGTTAGTTTCCAGACTCCCCCTACAATTAGAGGGGTTTCAGTAAGAGACTTGATTAAAATTGAATCCCATCAGGACGTTAAGGAACCTTTAAACCCAAGAATGGAAAAACTAGCTAAAAAACTGAAATTTAGTGATGAATTTTTAGACAGGGATGTTAACTTCGGATTTTCAGGAGGGGAAGTTAAAAGATCTGAAATTTTACAGCTTTTAGCTCAAATGCCTGATTTTACCATGTTCGATGAACCAGATTCCGGTGTAGACATTGAAAATGTTGAATTAATAGCTAGTGAAATTGGAACTTTATTGGATAAAGAGTTAAAACATGACCAAAGAAAAAGAAGCGGTTTATTAATTACCCATTTAGGTTATATTTTAAACTTCGTCAATGCTGATAAGGCTCATGTATTAATGAATGGTGAAATAGCTTGTTCCGGTAATCCTCAAGAGATTATCGATGATATTAGAGAAAACGGTTTTAATGGATGTGTTGAGTGTGCGCGATGTTCTTCATGATGCTGAAAAAGCTAAAGATAAAAAGGCTCCTTTAGGAGTAGATGTTACTATTGAAAATTTTACAGATGAACCTATTGACGCTAAAGAGATTTTAGATGATTTAGGAGATTTGTCTAAAAAGGATCAGAACGATCTTTTAAAAGTAGGTATTGATACTTCTGAAAAGGGAAGGGCAGGTACTTTTGTTCAGATGGACCAGACCAATATCTTTACAAGTAACATGATGTCAGATTCAATTGAGATTATGAACATCGGTGTTGCATTAGATAAGTATCACTGGCTAAAGGATTATATGTGGCAGGTTGTAAAACCTGATGCTGATAAGTACACTGCTAAAACTGCTTTACGTGAAGAAAAAGACGGTGTAAAAAGCGGATACTTTATCAGATCACTTCCAAATACTAAAGAGGTCTTCCCGGTTCAATCATGTATGTTTATCAGTGATGAGGATATTATGCAAACAGCACATAACATAATCATTGCTGAGGAAAACTCTGAGCTCCATTTAATTACTGGGTGTGCTACTGGAGACGATGTTTCATCTGCAATGCACGTTGGTGTTTCTGAGATGTATCTAAAACCAGGGTCCAAAATCACTTTTACTATGGTTCATAATTGGGCGGAGCAAGTGGAAGTACGTCCTAGAACTGGTGTTAAATTAGCTGACAATGCAACTTATTTGAATAACTATATTTTAACCAGTCCTGTAAGGTCACTTCAATCTTATCCTACTGCTTATTGTGATGGTGTTAATTCAAGAGCTCTTTTCCAAAGTATTCAAGGAGGTAAAAAGGACTCTGTTATTGACGTAGGTTCAAGAGCTATTTTAAATGCTCCGGGTGCTCGTTCAGAAATTATTTCCCGTGCCATCTCTCAAGATGAATCTAAAATTTATTCAAGAGGACATTTAGCTGGAACTGTTCCAGATGTTAGAGGCCATTTGGAATGTCATGGATTGGTTTTATCTGATGACAGTTTAATTTACGCTGTTCCAGAACTTGAGGCAAGTTCCTCCAATCTTGAAATGTCTCACGAAGCAGCTGTTGGTAAAATCGATGAGGATGAAATCAATTATTTAACTGCTAGAGGTATTTCTGAAGATGAAGCAGCTTCAATGATTGTAAGAGGATTTTTAAGTATGGATATTACTGGTTTACCTGATGAACTTGCTCAAGAAACCCAAAAAATGATTGATATGAGTTTAGATGGAATGTAATTTCTTAACTTCTATCTTTTTCTTTTTTTATTTGTTTTTAATCGAATTTTGTCTTGCCTCAATGTTTTAGTATATAAATCTTTTGCCTTTTTTTTCTAAGTAACCTTTATATTAATTATTTATATAAATAATATACAGTACATAATGTGATGCTGAGCTAGCTCATTAAGTACATTAAATTTGTTAGGATTAAACATAAGTTTCTTCTTAATAAACGAATTGAAAAAATTTTTTTAAAAAAAAATTATATTTTGGAAATTTTCAAAATGTAAAATTTATAGAGGAGGAAAAACTCTATGGCTGATGATATAAAAATTGTAATGTTTTGTTGTAACTGGTGTTCCTATGGAGGAGCAGACACAGCAGGTACTGCACGTATGCAATACCCACCGAATATTAGAGTTATTCGTGTAATGTGTTCTGGAAGAATTGACCCACAATTTGTCTTGAAAGCATTCCAAGAAGGTGCTGATGGTGTATTTGTAGCTGGATGTCACATGGGTGACTGTCACTACGATGCTGGTAACTATAAATTAGATCGTAGAATGAGATTAGTTTACAAATTAGTCGAAGATATGGGCATTGGTAAAGAAAGAGTACACCACGATTGGATTTCTGCATCTGAAGGAGAAAAATTCTCTGAAGCAGTTAAAATGATGGTTAACAGAATCAAAGAATTAGGACCTGCTCCATTAAAAGGTCAAATCCAAGCTGAAAACTAAATTGGAGGAGTTATTTATGGCAGATAAAGTAAATATAGGAACTATGTGGTTAGGTGGATGTTCTGGTTGTCACTTATCTATTGCAGATTTCCACGAATCATTATTAGACATAATGGAACTAGCAGATTTCAGATTCTCACCTGTACTTATGGATACTAAATATGATGAAGTACCTGAATTAGACATTCTCATTGTTGAAGGTGGAATTAGAAACGATGAAAACAGAGAATTAGCCGAAATGTTAAAAGAAAAAGCTGAAATGGTTATTGCTTATGGTACTTGTGCATGTTACGGTGGTATTCCAGGTCTCGGTAACTTATGGACTCCTGAACAATTAGAAGAAGAAGCTTATGTTAACTCCGTATCCACTGTTAACCCTGAAGGAATTATTCCTCACGAAGATGTACCTCATCTTGAAAGTAGGGTAAGACCTTTAGATGCTGTAATGGATATCGATTTAATGATTCCAGGTTGCCCACCACGTTCTGATGTTGTTGCACAAGCTGTATTAGCTTTATTAAATGGTGAAACAATAGAATTACCTGCAACCAACCTTTGTGAAGTATGTCCTAGAGAAAAACCACCTGAAGGTTTAGCTATGGACTTTATTAAAAGACAATTTGAACTCGGAGCTCCTGCACCTGACTTATGTTTAATCAGTCAAGGATTAATCTGTATGGGTCCAGCAACCGTATCCTTATGTGGTGCTGAATGTCCAAGTATCGCAATCCAATGTAGAGGATGTTACGGACCTACTTCTAAAGTATTAGATCAAGGAGCAAAAATGATCAGTGCGATTGCTTCTGACTATGGTGTAGATGAAGATAAAACTGTTGATCCTGAAGCAGTAGCTGACCAATTAGATGATATTGTAGGTACTTTCTATACTTACACATTACCTGCAGCTTTAATACCTGTCAAAATGCAAAAAGGAGGAGAATAATATGGTAAAACTTACTATGGAACCGGTAACACGTATTGAAGGACACGCAAAAATTACTGTACAACTTAATGATGCTGGTGAAGTTGAAGACACTAGATTACATGTTATGGAATTCAGAGGATTCGAAAAATTCTTACAAGGTCGTCCTGTAGAAGAACTCGCAAGAATTGTTCCTAGAATCTGTGGTATTTGTGATGTACAACACCACTTAGCAGCTGCAAAAGCTGTTGACCAAATCTTCGGATTCAAAGATGATGAAATTTTACCTGCAGCATACAAAATGAGAGAAATTATGAACTGGGGTTCATTTATGCACTCTCACGCACTTCACTTCTACTTCTTAGCTGCTCCTGATTTCATTATCCCTGATGCAAACAGAACTAACAGAAACGTATTCCAAATCATTAAAGACCAACCTGACATTGCTCTTCAAGCAATTAACATCAGAAGAAACGGTTTAGAAATGGTTAGAAAAATCGGTGGCCGTCCAATTCACCCAACTTCCTCCACTCCTGGAGGTATCTCAACTGAATTAGATGCTGACACTCAAAAAGATTTATTAAACAGAGCTAAAGAAAACGTAGATTTAGCACAAAAAACCTTAGAATTAGCTATTCCTATTTTAGAAGACAATATGGAATTAGTTGAAACTTTAGGTAACTTTGGTGACACTAGACACTGTGGTCTCGTAAACGATGGTGTATGGGATGTTTACAACGGTGATGTAAGAATAAAAGACAAAGATGGTAGTATTTTCTGTGAATACAACAACTTAGGATACAAAGACATTGTTGCAGAACATGTAAAACCTTACTCCTGGTTAAAATTCCCTTACATCAAAGAATTAGGTTACCCAGAAGGTATCTACAGAGTAGCACCATTATCAAGAATTAACGTTTGTGACAAAATGCCAGATGCTGCACCATTAGCACAAGAAGCATTAAACGACTTCCGTGACAAATTCGGATATGCACAAGCTCCATTATTATTCCACTGGGCAAGACTCATTGAATTATTAGCAGCTGCTGAATGTGCTGCTGATGCATTAGATCAAGATTTATCTGGTCAAAAATTCCCAGACGAATTAGAAAGAACTGCTGGTGAAGGTGCAGGTATTGTAGAAGCTGCTCGTGGTACTTTAATCCACAACTACAAATGTGATGACAATGGTTTAGTAACTGAAGCTAACATTGTTGTAGCTACTATCCAAAACAACCCTGCTATGGAAATGGGTATTCAAAAAGTAGCTAAAGACTACATCAAACCTGGTGTAGAAGTAGATGATAAAATCTTTAATTTAATGGAAATGGTTATTAGAGCTTACGACCCATGTTTATCCTGTGCTACCCATACTATGGATAGTCAAATGAGATTAGCTGAAGTAGAAATTGTTGACAGCGAAGGAAACATCATTAAAAAATTCTAAATAAAGGGGATTCAATAATGATTGTATTTAACGAAGATGGTTGTATTAAATGTGGAGCATGTCAAGGAACATGTCCAACTTCTACCATCACTGTAACTCCAACTTACATCCAACACTGTGACATGTGTGGACAAGATCCAAAATGTGCAGAAGTTTGTCCTGAAGGAGCATTGAAAGTAGAAATGTTTACTGTTGATGAAAACGCACTTGATCAACCAAGATTAACTTTCAACTCCTCATTATGTACCAGTTGTGGTAAATGTGAAGAAGTCTGTCCACAGGAAACTTGTGTTGTAGTAGGTAAACCAAACATGGAAGTAGAAGGTTTCTGCGTAATGTGTAAAAAATGTGTAGAAATCTGTCCAGTTCAAGTAATTGGTATTCCAGGTATTGTAGAACCTAAAGACTGTGCTATTGATCTTGAAGGTAAAGGAGCAACTTATATTGTAAATTGTGTTGGTTGTGGAACCTGTGTAGAACCATGTCCTGTAGACGCAATTACCCTTGATAAAGTTGGCGGAACCATATCTATTGATGAAAACGTCTGTATTAAATGTGGTGTATGTTCCCAAACTTGTCCTTGGAATGCTGTATTTATCTCAGAAAAATACCCAGTTAAACGTGAAAAAGACATCATTGACTTTGCATTTGATTCAACTAGCTGTATTGGTTGTAATACCTGTGTAGAAGCTTGTCCTGGTAACTTCATTAAAACTATTGGAAGTAACTTAACTATTGAAGTTCCTGACATCTGTGCTGCATGTGGTTTATGTGTAAAAGTATGTCCAACTGATTCTTTAGATTTAGTTGTTAAATGGGGAGAAGCACACCCTGCTGACGCTGAAGGTTTAGGCTACGATGCTGAGAAATGTGAATTTATTGGTGCTTGTGCTAATAAATGTCCTACTGAAGCTATTCGTGTAGTAACTAAAACCGGTATGGCTTGCCCATCATTAGTACAAACTGATGAAGACCCTTCATTTGTAAATTGTATTAGATGTGGTGCTTGTGCAGCAGTCTGTCCTGAAGGTGCTTTAACTGTCGGATCTATTGAAAAAATGATTGACGGTAAACTCGTAATGAGAGACAGAATTGAGTTCAACCCATCTAAATGTACTAAATGTGGTGACTGTGAAACTGCATGTCCATATAACATGATTCACTTAACTGATGATGAAAAATTACCAGTTAAAGGATTCTGTACTTTATGTGGTCAATGTATTGAAGCATGTCCTGAACACGCTTTATATGACAAATAGGTGGATTAGTTCCCACCTTTTTATTTTATTTTTTTTAAAAAAGAAAAAAGTTAGTTAATTTTATTCATTACTGTTTTTCCATTAACTACTGTTAGTATTGCTTCTCCAGTATACTCAAATCCATCAAATGGGGAGTATTCTGCTTTTGTTTTAAATTCATTTATATCTATTTTTCCACTTCTTTTAAGATCGATAGCTGTAAAATCAGCATCTTTTCCAATAGCTATTTCTCCTTTATTCTTAAGTTCAAATACTTCTGCAGCATTTTTGGATAATATTTTTGGTATTAGTTCTAGTTTCAGGTTTCCTTTATTTACTTCTGTTAGCAGAAGCGGCACTACTGTTTCTAGGTTAGGTATTCCAGGTGATGATTTCCATGTTCCTCTGTTTTTTTCTTCTAGTGTGTGTGGAGCATGATCTGTTCCGATTATTGAATTTTCATCTATATTTCTTATTGTGATACCTTCTTTTTCTTCTCTAAGTGGAGGATTAGTTTTTACTATTGTTCCATATATATCATATGCATCATTATTTAGTAATAAGTGATGGGGTGTAAATTCTGTACTTATTTCTATAAAATTTTTAGCACTTCGAGCCATAGCTAGTGATTTAATCGTGCTTAGATGGCATATATGCAATCGTAAATTATTCCTGTATCCGATATCAATGGCCTGTTTTACTGAAACATCTTCTGCAAGCCCAGGTCTTCCATAGCTATAGTCAATTGGATTGTTGCTTTCCTTTAGTTTTTCACTTTCTTCTAATACAATACCTCTATTTTCTGCATGCACGGCTACAAGTCCGTTGTATCTGGTGTTCTGTCTAAGTCTTCCTAAATCATTAAATATCCTTTCAAGACTTTCATTGCTTTCTAAGTCCATGAATATCTTAAATGATGCAGGTCCAAGTTCGACTATTTTCTCCATTTCTTCGTATGTATTGGTTCCTGCCTGTAATCTGTAATTTACTATGCTTTTCTCATTGGCTATTTTCATTTTTTCTTTAAAGTCTTTATACGTGTTTGTTTTTGGCAGCGTATTTGGCATGTCAATTATTGTTGTAAAACCCCCATTAGCTGCACTTTCACTTCCTGTTTTAAAGTCTTCTTTTTGTGTAAGTCCAGGGTCTCTGAAATGAACATGGGGGTCTATAAATCCTGGAAGAAGCAGATTTCCTTTTAAATCTATTTCATCTTCTCCAGTTAGGGGTTGTTTACTTATCTCCTTTATTTTTCCATTTTCTATTCCTATCTGGTATTCATTGGGTTTATTTACCAGTTTTGCATTTTTTATTATTAGATCCATTTTTTGCCCTCATATTATTTTTTAAAGAAAAGATTATTTATATTTAAATTAAATTTTATTTATATGTCTATTAATGATTTTGTAAAACATATTAGTGAAAGGGACAGATCTATTTTTTTAGATGATTTTGAAAATCGTAAAAAGGATAACTTCAAGGAGGGTGACGATGATATCCAATTGATAGCTGATTTTACAGAATATTCTCCTTTACACAACGGTCATTTTCATTGTATGAATGTTGCAAAGTCTAAATTTCCTGATGGGTTATTTGTAGCTATTGTGCCTGGATTGTTCGAGCGAAGCGGCCGTGGTCTTCCATATATACTGCCACGTGAAGTTAGAGCAGAGATTGCCATTTCCGTTGGTGCAGATATTGTTGTTGAAGGGCCTCCAATGGGAATTATGGGTTCGGGACAATATTCCCTTTGTCTTTCCAGAATGTTTAAAGCATTAAATACAGACATTATTCCAAGGGGTTATAATCCAGTTAATGGTTTTGAAAAGATATTGGAGCGAATCAGTTTAGGGCATGGAATATCTCCTAAACCTTATAAAATTGTTGATATGGAAACTAAGGAAGTTCTTCTTCGTGATAAACTGGCTGAAGATAATTATGTTATTGTAAGTTTTTCAAAATCTCTTAAAAAGATTAATTTCGATTTTAAAGATAAATTTTTATTTGTTAAAAGAATAGAAGGGGTTTCTGGAAGTAAAATAAGGGAAAGTGTTTCAAAAAATAATTTTGATAATGTTGCAGAAATGATGCCTCCTAAAACAATTGAAATTTTAAAAAGAGAAATTGGAAAGGATAGGGCTCCATTACATGATCTAAGGAATGATCATGAAATAGTTAAAAATGCTAATGATTTAAATTTTGATAAATTAAAGGGACTTAATCTATTTAGTGAAGATTTAGCTAGAAGAATTGTAGATAACCGGCCTTATGGCAGTGTTTCAGATGTTTACAATAATCTTAATCAGGGATTTTCAAAATTTTTTAAAACTCGTATTTTAAGTGTTTTAGAAGCTAATATTTCTGGAGAAACTGTTTCATCATATATTGACTATTATCCTTCAGTAATTAGAGTTTTAGACTATAGGGATAATGAAAAACTAGGCTTGTTCAAAGAAAAAATTAAAAATAGTAATATAAAATTATTTAAAGGGTAAATAAAATATTAGTTACCCATTATATGACTGAATAATAATCCAGGATTGCTTAATCCATAAATTGCGTCTGTAAATGTTGGATAATAGGAACTTAACAGGAACATGTAGATTACATAGAACACTACTATAATTATCAATATGATTAAGATTATTGTTAAAACAATATCTAGTGCCTGAACAGGTTCTTTTTCCTTTTTATCAGTTTGAATATTATGGATTGGTCTATTTGGACTTCTTATTCCAGATCCTGATTGTTTTTTAGGTGTTTGATAAGTATTCTGTTCATAAAGTGAATATTGTTGTTTTGGAGGGATATATTCTCCTTGTGGGGGAATATAATCTCCTTGGGGATTATTATATGTAACATTATCAATATTTAAATAACTCTCACTTTTCATATCTTGTGGATTGTATGATGTTTGTCCATAGATATTCTGCGGATTATATTGGCCATATAAGTCATCTTGGGATGGAGCAGGCCTGTTGGATATTGAACCGTAAATATCTTCATCTTTTGCTAATTGTTCACTTAATGGAAGATCTGAATTATCATAGAGATCATTTAAATAACTTTCATATGAAGGTTCTCTACTGTAGTTTTGAGTTTCTTGTGGTTCATAAGTGTGATCAGGATATATAAAACCATCATCAAAGTTATTTTCTTGATATGTGTTTGTTGGTTCCTCTCTTTTAAAATAACTTTCTTCAACATTTGAAGTGATATCATATGGATTGCTGTTTGTAGTGTTGTATGAAACTTCATCAAAACTTGGTTGTGGTTCATTATAGTTTGTAGTGTTGTATGAAACTTCATCAAAACTTGGTTGTGGTTCTTCGTTTTGTTGATTCAAAACATCATATTGGCTATATTGTGATTTGTTATCATTATATACATCTTCAAGAATACTTTCTCTATTTGGAATTTCTGATTTAAAAGAAAGTGATGTTGGTTCATAAGGATTATCAGATGCATATGGTGAGTCCATTTCCTGAATTGTTTTAGTAATACTCTCTTCTTTTACTTGTTGTTCCTGCTGCGGGTTATTTCCACCAACAAGATTTTCTAAACAACTTTTACAGTATGTTTTTCCTGCAAGTTCAATAGCACAATCGTCACAAATGTATTTTCCACAAATGTCACATGTTTTTGTACTTTCTTTTCCTGGATGATAATGACAGTCCATTTTTATCACACTTCTTTAATAGTTATTGATTAAACATTTATTTTAGTTATCAAATTATATATAATTTTTCTATATAATTATGGCCAAGTTAATATTTTAGGTACTTTAACTTCTTTTAGGCTTTCTTTTACAAGTTTTGGCCAATTTTCTTTATCAAATCCTTTTTGTGATAAGAATCCAAATAACCATCTTGTAATTCCAAATCCGGTACAACCTGTCCATATTCTGTGATTATGGGCCTCTTTAATTGAGAATCCTTCAATAAAATGGGTTCCATGAACATTTGCAGAAACAACAGCTACTCCTTTTTCCTGTCCGGGTACTTTCAGTCTCATTTCATACTTTGGAATGTCTGGAAATTCGATTCCTCTGTCATCGTGTTTTCTTCCTTCTAAATAGAATGGGTCATCTCCGATTTCAGTATACCATTCAAGTTCAAGTTCATTAGCAAGTTCATGTGACATGTTAAGTGTAGCGTCTCTGATTTCAGTTACCTCTTCAGGATTTCCCATCCATACGCACTCGATTCTCTGGAATTCGTTTACGCGGTCAAGACCTTTTGATCCTCCGCCTTCCCATCTGTAAGTCCATCCACTTTTATCGTAAAATTTAATAGGCATTTCGCTTTCATCAATTACCTCATGAGAGAAGAACTGGTAGAATGGTTCGCACTGTGCAGCTGCATTAACGTATCCAGGGTCTTTTAAACCGTCTTTCAACAAGTCAATTGGAACTTCTTTATTTACAATCAAATCGTTTTTGAATTTGGTGAATATCTCAGGGTCTCTTTTTGGAGCACTTACATAGTACATTCCTTCAGGAAGTCCTTCGAGATATTTCATTTTTTCCATAACTTCTATTGGGATGAGTTTTGGGAAGAGACACTCTTCAAATCCTATTTTTTCAATGACTCTTTCAACTATGATTTTTTCTAAAGCACGTTCCAGTGCGGTTATTTCAGGTCCGTAGAACCACTGGCCTTTTCCAGGGAACTGTTTTACCCAACCGAGATCCAATGCAGTCTGAGTCATGTCTCCTTCAAAGTATGTTTCAAATTCAGGACTGGTAGCTATGATTTCTCCAGGTGTTGAATTTAATTTATAGGTAATATCCAATTCTTCCCCATCCTCGTCAGTAACGACATCTTTTTTAGCTACCTGTTTGATAATCCTGTTAATGCTCTGTTTTCTAAGTCTTGATTCATCAATGTCCTTGATTACAAAGGTTACCTTGTTGTCTTTAATTGAAATATCTTCAAGCTGGTCAAATTTCTCAGCAAGGTTCAAGTCAAAGACATATTCATTCTCTCCAACAGGAATGGTAACTTCATATTCATCAACGTGAAGTTTTCTTACACCTAAATGGTATTTTTTCCCTAATAATTGGCTTAATGGATTTTTTAATCTGAGCAATCCGTCATGAGCCCTTATTTTATGTCCTGAAACGATTGTAAGGTGTAATGTATCTCCATCAAGATCCCATTTAACAATTTTAGCACCTTCTGATTCGTCTGAGTTTCCAAGACCTTTTAAAAGTATTTCTTCATTTGCATTCTCTATAAAATGATTAATATCTGCTTCTGCGTCTGTAGCATCTTTACTAAATGTTATTGTTCCTTTCAATTTAAACTTCATTTTTTTCACTCCCTTTTTGTTTGTTTTGTAAATCAGTTATCATTAGTTGTAATTAGTATTTTTTCAGCAACGATTTCCGATGCAATAAGATCATCAACAGTAGCTAAAAAAGTACCTAGTTTTTCACTCGAAACATTGTAGATTATTTCATTATCCTTAATCTCCGATTCAATGAAATTTTCATTGTCAATTTCCAAGCTTCTAAATATGGTTTCACAATTTTTCGAGCTATTGAATTTTATCCTAATTTGTCCATTAATCTTCATAAAATCTCAACATTAAAAACTATGTTTTTCAATGTATATAATTATTATTTAATTATAAGGCAATTTTCGTTTTCAGCTATTGGATTTGCAAATTAGATATATAAGTTTTTAAAGAAATAGAAAAATAGATAAAGTTAATATCTAATTAATTTATATAAAACAGAATTTTAATTATCTTTAGCATTTTTCATATAATGTCATGTGTTTATTTTTCAATCTTTTTCGAACTTTTCACAAATTAAATTGTATTCGATAACATATATTTGCACATTTTTTGTTAATAAAGGTTAAATGATACGTGAAAAATTGCTTTCAAAGGTCTTTTTTAAAGATATAAACTGAGGAATTGAAAAATAGAAATGAAATTTTAATATTGATTCTTTTAAAAGTATGTTATTGTGAAGATTGAAGATTTTAAAAAATTAAAATCCATAGAAATATAATGTTAAGTTAGGAATGATTTTAGTTTTTAGCTATTTTGGGATAACATTTATTAATAACTAAAATTAAATAATTAACTATTCTATAAAATTTTTATATAGCTAATGAGGATATATTTATTAAAATAGCTATTTTTTAATCAAACACTGTTTGGTATTTTATTATTATTGTGGAGGAATTGTAATGGTTCGTGCTTATACAAGAAGAGATTATATTAGAAAAACCCCAAATTCAAGAATTGTGCAATATGATATGGGTAATTTACAAGAAGAATTTCCAGTTTCAGTTAGTTTGTCTGTTAAAAAACCAACTCACCTTAGACACAACTCTTTAGAAGCTGCAAGGATTGCTTCTAACAGATTAATGCAAAGAAAAGCTGGTAGATTAGGTTACCACTTAAAATTAAGAACTTACCCACACCACATTGTAAGAGAAAACCCAATGGCTACTGGTGCAGGAGCAGATAGGGTTCAAAGTGGTATGAGAAACGCTTTCGGTAAACCTATTAGTGTAGAAGCTATTTTAGACGCTGGTCAAAAAGTAATCACTATTGACGTTAACCCTAAAAACTTCGAAGACGCTAAATTAGCTTTAAAAAGAGCTTCAATGAAATTCCCAGTTCCTTGTAGAATAACTGTTGACAAAGGTGAAGATTTAGTCAAATAATTCTTCTAACTTTCTTTTTTTTATTATCTATTTTTTTCCTTTTTTCCGATATAAGTCATTTTAATGATCTGTTGCGCATTAATTGGCTAAATAAAATGAAAAGATTGCGTCTATGTTTTAATTCTTTGTCTTAATTAAAATAAAAAAGTGATAAAAAGGTCAATAATCTTTTAATAGTATTTTATTTTAAATATATTTCCAATGATTCTTTTAGTTCCTAGTCAGTATATATTGGTAAATATTTTTTCATCTTAATCACTTTTTTATATTTTTCACTAGTTTTATTTTATAGTTTTCATCAAATTTTTTTTATAATTTTTATCATGCAAATTAATATTCGTACTTGGGGGATAGTAATATGTTTCGTTGTTTAAAACCATGATTGAAGCGCCTGAGAGAGTGCCATTTACGAATATATGTACAATACCATTACCACCATTGATGCTTAAATCTTTATTCACATAAATTCCATTTAATTGAGTTGATTTACTATAGAAAAAACTACAATTAATTATAGATCCTACACCTTTCCAATAAATAGCACCCGCATCAGTTGCACTATTATTAATAAAAGTAGAAGTAGTTATATTACCATTAGTAACCCACCAGTTGACTCCACCACCACTATTAGATGCAGTATTATTAATAAAAGTACAACTGGTTGAAGTAATATTAGCACCATTACATCCCATACCACCACCACTATAATGTGCATTGTTATTAATAAAATAACAGTATTCTATCTTACTATTAACACCAACATGACCAAGACCGCCATTATATGTTATAGCAATATTATTGGTGAAATTAGAGTCTATTAAAGTACCATAAGCACCATTCCAACGAAGAGCACCACTATCATATGCTTTGTTATTAATAAAATTGGAATCGGTTATACTACCATTAGCACCAAGCCAATAAATAGCTCCACCATGCCTTTTAGCTGTGTTGTTAATGAATTTACAACTTTTTAATGTGCCATTGGGAGCAATCCATAAAATTGCTCCTCCACTTTCTGTGAAATTGAAGTTTCGGAAAGTTAATTTCTCTATAGTGACATCGGATCCGGTTA
>OGXX01000545.1_pt1 | contig 41493 bp, 34 predicted proteins | sample 1576301 | NCBI WGS metagenome assembly OGXX01 (sample SAMEA3541469, study PRJEB24748) | human gut metagenome | biome: human gut; feature: human-associated habitat; material: faeces | place: China | collected 2012
TGCGGAAAATCCGCACGGCCCCGTCCGTTTCGGGCAATTATGTATAGATTAAGGAAATGCGTCAGGGAATGGCGACCTTTGTGGTTCCCGAGGGTGTGCGCCTGATGAATATGCCGCCGTGCGGATCGGCTGTCTTCACCCCCTGTAGATTGTAATATTCGGCTGGGCCCTCCTCCGCGCCGGGCATGGCGAGCTGTGAGGTGTCGCCTGTTATGTAGCGGAAATCATATCCGAGCTGCCCCCCTGTGTTCCAGGGCACGAGGATATAGGTGTGCTGCGGGTCGAGTGCTGACAGATCGGCGGTGAATTGCAGGTTCCGGCTCTCCCCTTCAGTCATTGACACGAACTGTGATCCGAGAGTCGTCACCATCTCGTTCGACGATCCGAACACATACACCGACACTTCGGATATATATACCCCTGATGTGCAAGTAAGGCCGATTTCCACATTGGTTTGATCGGACAGGGTCACTTTGGCCGGGGAATTCTCGTTGCGGCCTGTTGAGGAAAGTGCAGTGCCGTTGACTTTCCAGCCATCCACCGTCACCTCACCCTGGCTTTCGGGCTCTTCAAGCACTGTTACGGCAACCCCTTCGCTAACCGGAGTTCCCGATGAGGTAAGCAGATAAAGGGTATAGTCGCCGGGTGTCACATCGGTGGAAAACTCGCTTACCCATGTCAGCGACGCCGTGTTTCCGGCTGTTATGTTGGCTTCCGTGGGCACGCCCTGCGCCACAACATTGTTGCCGCTTGTGAGCACAGGCACCAACTGCCCGTAGAACGGGGCTTTGCCGCTGTTGCGCACCGTGGCCGTGATGCTGAACGGCCGGCCGTCATACACCGGTGAGCCGAGAGTGAGGTTCTCCGCTTCAAGCTGATAGTTGTCTGCCGACGAGGCGAATATTAGTGACTCCGCAGTGGCTGTGAGTTGTAACGCTCTCACGCGGTCCATTGCCACATACATAGGCAGATGCACTCCGTCGGTTGTGAGAAACGATGGGGTCACGGTGTAGGTGCCCTCCTGCGGCAATGCCGAGGCTGCGATATAGTAAGCCCCTATGCCGTGGTTCATGGAAAGGCTAACCTCACCGCTTGCACCGTCGACAAACGAGATGTTGCCCTCGCTGTCCTCAAGCTGCACTCCGGGCGTGAAGGTCAGTGTCTCCACCGATCCCGCATATATGCCTGACGGCACGTTGACTTCCACATAAGTGCCGTCAGTGCGGGTGTAGACTTCCTGTGTCACGGCAAAGTCGCCTGCCATGCGCACAATGGGCACCACCCCGGAGCCTTCCACCGGGGGCCGTATGCCTATTATCATGTTCTGGCCGGTGTTGTAGCCTGCCGAGGAGCCGCCTATTCCCTGCGATTGCGGGTTGAGGGCCGACACGAGGAAATAACCGTCGCTCATGCCGCCCCATCCCCAGTTGACATGGAAATAATCGCCGCCGTCGCCGCGGTAGCCGTCAAACACAAATGCATGTCCGGCCGAGGTGTTGGAGCCGCCGTAAAGCACCGGTCGTCCCTCGGACAGTTCATAATATATCATGTCGATCCATTCGTCAAGTGGATAGTATGCCCGCTCGCGGCAGGTCAGACCTTTGTCGTAGCCGAAATAGCGCACCAATGCCTCGGCTCCGGAAAAATAGTTCGAGCCGCTTTCATCAGGGGTATAATTCATGTTCACCGCCACCCCTATCTGATACATCAATGTGGCCACGGCCTGGTTCTGTGCTTCGGTGGCCGAGCCATCGTAGACATTGAGCATATCGGCCCATGCATATTCCGTGGCGCCGAAGTCAGCCCGCAGAGAATCGCCGGTGGCCAACAGGCGGTAGCTGTGCGATCCGGTGCCGCGGGCAGGCCAGTTGTGGTATTTCATTACCTGCGCCATGGCGGTTGCCACGCATCCTGTGGGAGCTTTCTTGCCTTCCAGAGTGGGGCACAGATCATTGTAAGGTGCGTCCTGATTCCAAAGAGTGGCCGTAAGCGGTGCCACATCGGCACGCCTGATGCGTTGCTTTGCCGGCTCCGTTATAAGGTTCACTGCGGTTTCTGCTTCGTTTACCTCGGCTGCGTAGCACTCCATCATCCAGCGCAGGGCCGGAGGCATGTCGGACGGTGAGAATACCGAGCTGTCGGAGTAGCCGAGCATAGCCTCGGTGGCGTCCGACGCCGATACGATCAGGAACCCCGGCGCGTTCGGTGAGCCGAACACATATAGTGCGGGCTCTCCGTCGAGGTGTTGGGTGTATACAAGTTTCCGGCCTGATGCGCCGGGAAGTTTCATGGCTGTGGAAGATGTTACGCGCCCGAGCGCATCATCGGGCGAAAGCCGCTTGGCGCCGCACCAGGGCACCGCTATGGCGGCTATGAGCAAGGAGAGTAGAAATCGTGTCATATACAAATAGTTGAGGTGTCAATTATTTATCTAACAACACGCAGGCGCCTCACGAAGTTCAGCATTGCTTCATGAACCATAATGTGCCGGTGTGTTAGGGTTGGTTAAATTTAACACTTGGGGCTTGTGGTAAACGTGCGGTTTGCTTAACTTTGTCGCCTCATTTTTAGGGGAGATTATTATAAAAAGTAAGCCTGCTTAAGAGGATTGATATCCAGATATGATTCATTCTTATAATGTAAATTTGTATTTGTTTGTTAATTAGAATGTTACTTACATGCTTAAATTATGAATAATTGTTTTGCTAAAAAAGCTATGCTGTTGGTTACGGCATTGGTTGTGTGCATCGGACTGTCGGCTCAGGCCGCTCCGGGAGGTATCGAAGTGGGATTCATAGGACGCCCTCTGCTTGCTAAAAACGGTTATAAAGCAGCATCAGGGGTGTTGAATATCGGTGTCGCAGGGCAGGGCGCCGTGCAGAATCTTGAAAATCTTACAGACAATGATCCTGAGAATTATGCGAGTACGGTCAATCTCGCCAACGCCACTGTAGCGCTTGATCATTTGGTGAAAATACTGCCTGATGCAGATGCGGCCTCAGAACCCGCTATGATTCCTCAGGGCACCGAAGTGGGGTTCGTGGTAGCTGCCGATGGAGCCGGTGTCAATGTGCTGAATGTTGAGGTGCTTAAATTTTTTGCAATTTATTTTTACGACAAGGACGGCAACTATATCGAGGGCTCCGTGACGCAGGGACGTAGCGGAGGCGAGACTTCGCTCATAGGTCTTGATGTAATCAATGTGAATCAGCATCCCGGCAAGATTGTGTGCAATGCTCCTGTCGACTGCTATGGGATAGGCTTCGGGCTTGCCGGTGTCGACGCCAAGGTGCTGGCTTCTCTCCGCATATATTATGGCTTTGTCGATGATTTTGCCACCGTACCCATCATACAGAAATACTATCCCGGTGCCACGGCGCAGATAGCGGGTATGACAGCCGGATCGAAAAATCTTATCAACAACAATCTTTCCGACGGAGCGGCTATGGGTGTGCTCAACATAGGCGGAGGTTATTACAAGGTGATGGCGAATGAAGAAATTCCCGCCGGAGTGGAGATAGGTTTCGTTATCAACAGTGCCTCACTGTTGAATCTGCCGCTCGGCGAGGCTTTCAGGCTTTCCACACTTGATGCTTCAGGCAATAAGATACAGACAGCTACGAATGTGAATGTTATTGGACTTCAGGTGGCTTCAGGCGGAGGCACCAAGATCTCCATGATGACCACCGGGCCATGCTATGGTGCATACCTTGAATGTATCAAGGTGCTTGAGGTGGATCTCGGCGCAACGCTTATCAACTATGCCTATACACGTCAGCCGGAAATGAAGCAGGTGCAGGTTCCGTTCCTTGCTGATCTTGATGTGATCCCGTCATGTACTTTGAAGGAGAAAACGCTTTTGATGTCGGACGATGAAAACCAGATGGCAAATATAATCCGTCTCCATAACTCTGACGACAACAGGCTGAATATCAATTCCTCCGGCTGGAGCACGCAATATATTACCAAGCTGGCCGCTAATGCTTCCAAGGTGATGCGTCTTACAATAGCCCGTCAGATCAGCGACGGTGAGCCGGAAGTTTTGAAAACCTTGTATATATTTACGCCCGATAACGATTACACTCTGATCCGTCCCGATGATTCGAGCGAAGGATTCAAAAAGGGCAGATATTATTATGAGGAGCATGGCGGTCTGTTGGGTAGCAACCGCACAGGCACTCTTGCCGTTGACGCTGACGGCAACATTGATCTTTCCTCTATCGCCTACACCGACTCTAAAACCGTTAAGCGTGGCGAATGGGGCGCGCAGGATATCGTCTACAGCTTGTATATGATCAATTCTACTGAGAACGATGGGGACATAGCCGCCGCTGCTGAACTTGCATCCGATGAAGTGTTTGTGGCTGATATCTATCCGCAGTTCGAGATATGCGGCTACAGCGAGACCGCTATCCGCGAGGGCGATGATAAAGCTCCCTCTCTGGATGCAGATTACAATGCCCGTTATGTCGTGCTCTCCATTCCCGAAGTGTTTGACGGCAAGACCGTTCCGGCCACTGTAAGCCTTTATGAGGGCACAACACTTTGTGCCGAATATGATTGCACCGGCGGTAGCCTCGTGCGCAAGGACAGCGGCGCTGACATAGCTTCCGCCAAGATTGACGGCAATCTGCTGGTTATTCCCATGGTCGCTGAAAATAGCGGTGATAAATTTAAGTCCAGAAATTTTAATGTGGTGTTCACCACTGCTCTTACAGCTTCATATGAGAACTATCTCAGAGCCCGCTATGACAATGCTACAGTTGATTCATGGAAAGCCGTTAGCCGTGAGTATGGGTGTCCCGATGCCGGAACAATGGAATTTACAATGCCCTCAATCACATTTGCTGATCCGAATGTTTTCAGATTGGGCATTGACGGATATGTTGATATGGATAACCATGTGATAGAGACCGGATGTGAGATAGTGCTTAATGATGCTTCCGATTTCTATGATCATGAATCAGTACTTGCAAGCCAGTGGTTCGCCTTTGCTGATGAAACCCCTGCCGCGAAGAGTGTAGGCTCGCGTGCTGTAGTTGAAAAAGTCATAACCACGAAATTCAACGATGGCGTGACCGGATCCAATATCGGCGCACAGTATGAGGATATGACAGAGGGGCAGAATCCTAAAGTATCATTCTATGTAAAGCATCCTTCGGCTGTGAATTATAGCTATGACACTGATGTCCGTGTTTATGTGCCTGTTAAGTCAAATCTGCTCCCTGACATGGAACCTTCTTATCTTGTAGCTCATGATGTCCAGTCACATTCAGTCGATGTCAGCCAGGAAGTGACCACCGGCATTGATGATATCGTAACCGATGGTGAGGAGAACGCCGTTTATTACAATCTTCAGGGCGTAGAGGTTGTCAACCCGCAGCGCGGTATTTATATCCGTCGCACTTCGCGTGGCTCGCAAGTGGTAAAACTCTGATATTTTCCCTCAGTTCTGAAATCTGACATATAAAAAACGGCCATGCTTTCAAAGGCATGGCCGTTTTTTATGGATTGACTGATGTCAGCTATTGTTTACTTGTTGATGTAGACTGCATATGCGCCCGGTGCGAGTGTGGCGGGGAATTCCTCGGCTTTGTCGGTGAAGAAGTTCACTGTCGAGGAGCCTTTGGCTGGTGCTTCCCCTTTGAATTTCACGGGCTGTTCATCGGCGCCGAGGTTCACGAACACGGTCACGGTGGAATTGTCGCGTGTGCGCGAGAACACATACACATCGTCGCTCTCCGTGGGGTAGCGCTTCATCTCGCCACCTTCCTCACCTGCGCGCAGTGCAGTTTGTGAGTGTTTGAGGGCGTTGAGGTTCTTGTAGAATGTGAAATATTCGTTGCGCGGCTCCCATGTGGGGGGAGTGTCCTTCTTGAAGAATTCCAGTGCGCGGTCAAGGCCGGTTTCCTGACCCGTGTAGATCAGCGGCATGCCCGGCAGGGTGTAGGTGAGCACGGCCATGGCCGGTGTCAGATTGCCGTAGCGCTGGAATTCCGTGCCTTCCCACGAGTTGAGGTCATGGTTGGTGATCATGTTCATAAGATAGGAATCCTTGGGATATGTGGCGGCCTGTTCGGCAAGCAGAGAGTCAATGGCCACTGCCTTGGTGGCGGGATAGGTGTTCTTGTGGCCGTCGCGCACAAAGGTGTATTGTCCTGCTGTGGCGGCTATGGCGTTGAACAGGTCTTTCATAGGCCAGTTGTAGCCCATGTCGAAGCCATGTTTCTGTAGCTCTGGCTTGCTGGCCTCGGCGAGCATGAACAGATCGGGCTTCACTTCCTCAAGCTTGGGGCGTGCTTCATCCCAGAAATCGGTGGGCACTTCCATAGCCACGTCGCAGCGGAAACCGTCCACTCCCACTTCGGTGAGCCAGAATTTGAACGCATCGATCATGGCTGCGCGCATCGAGGGATTGGAGTAGTCGAACTTATACACATCGGTCCAGTCAAACGGGCCGAACATGTTGCCGAGCGAATCCTTGGCATACCAGTCGGGATGCTCGGTAACCCACGCGTTGTCGCACCCTGAATGGTTCGGAACCCAGTCCAGGATCACTTTCATACCCATCTCGTGGGCTTTTTTCACTGTGGCCTTGAATTCGTCCAATGTGCCGTATTCGGGGTTGAAAGCCATGTAATCCTTTACGGCATAGTAGCTTCCAAGTTCACCCTTACGGTTTTTCTCGGATATAGGATGTATGGGCATGAACCAGAGTATGTCCACTCCTAAATCCTTGAGCCGCGGCAGCTGTGCGTCAAACTCGCGCAGCGATCCTGAATCGGAATACTGGCGTAGGTTGACCTCATAGATAACCGCATTGCGGCTCCAGTCGGGATGGGTTACGGAAGTGTAGGTGGAATCGCGCTCGGTGCCTTTTGACTGCGATTGTTTGCCTCCGCACGATGCGAGCAGCGACAGCCCTATTGCGGCTGCGCCTACGATGATTGCTAATTTCTTCATGGTGTAGTATCTATTGGTAATTTTGTGAAATGACTTCACAAAGATATGGCTTTTCTGCGGATTTATTTGTAAGTTTGCCTTTGAAAAAACTCTTGTTGCGCATGAAAAAAACAGTTCTGTCACTGATAGTTCCCTTTGTAATGGCGTGTGCCGCACATGCCGCGTCGCCGGCTGCGGAATTGCGCGGGCTGCTGCGTTCAGTGGTGGCCGACAGCTGCTTTGTGTTCGGACAGCATGACGCCACGGCTTATGGCCGCGGATGGCGGTATGAGCCGGGCCGGAGCGACATTCACGATGTCACAGGCGATAATCCCGGCATAATGAGTTGGGACATAGCCGGTGTAGAGCTTGGTTCGGGCGATAATATCGACAAGGTGCCGCACTCATTTATCCGTGACCAGATCATAAAGCAGCATCAGCGGGGAGGCATATCCACCGTATCATGGCATGCCTGGAACCCTGTCACGGGAGGCAATTCGTGGGATACTGTGGGCCGTCCTGTCGACCGCATATTCTCCGACAAGGCGCTGCGCCGTGTCATGGAAGCGCGTATTGATTCAGTGGCCCGGTTCATATCCTCGCTCCGTGATTCGTCGGGTAGGCAGATACCGGTGTTGTTCCGTCCGTGGTTCGAGATGAACGGACGCTGGTTCTGGTGGGGTCGCGGACACCGCTCTGACGCCAACTACCGCAAGCTCTGGAAACTTACATACGACCGTTTCCGCAAAGCCGGATTGAAGGACGCCGTGCTGTGGTGCTACGCCCCTAACATAGTATGGGCCGACAATGAGTTGGCCGACACTTATCCCGGCGACCGCATGGTCGATGTGATAGGGGTGGACGTGTATCAGAGCGGCGATGATGTGGCCGGATACCGTAAGGCCCTTGACCATTCGCTCAGGCGCATCAGCCGTTTCGCCGCAGCGCACGGCAAGCTCGTGGCCCTTGCCGAGACAGGCAGCGAAGGGCTGCCGAATTCCGGCTGGTGGGATACCGTGGTTCTGCCCGTGGTGAGGCGTTATCCCGTGGCATGGGTGGTGGCGTGGCGCAACAGCGCTCCCGACAATGCCCCGTTTTTCGTCCCCTACAAGGGCCATCCCCAGGAAGAGTCGTTCCGCAATTTCTACCGGTCCCCCGCCGCTCTTTTCCTCAACGATCTCCGCCGGCGCATCCCAGCTGTGTCGGAATCACGATAGATATATAAGCATTCAACTCACATTCAACGCATGATATAATGGTTTACAAATATGATTTTATGGTTATAGGCTCCGGTATCGCGGGCATGAGCTTCGCGCTGAAGGTAGCCGGCCGGGGACGAGTGGCCCTGATCTGTAAAACCACCCTCGACGAAGCCAATACAGCCCTCGCCCAGGGGGGAGTGGCCTCGGTCACCAATCTTGAAAAGGACAATTTCGACAAGCATATAGAGGACACCATGATTGCCGGCGACTGGCTCAGCGACCGTGATGCAGTGGAGCGCGTGGTCAAGGGTGCTCCTGAGCAGATCCGGTTTCTTACCGGGCAGGGTGTGGATTTCGACCGCGATGCCGAAGGCCGCTTCGACCTGCACCGCGAAGGGGGGCATTCCGAATTCCGTATTCTCCATCATGCCGACAACACCGGTTATGAGATCCAGCAGAGCCTGATAGAGCGTGTGAAAGCGCATCCCGACATAGATATTTTCGAACATCATTTCGCCATAGAGATAATCACACAGCACCATCTCGGCAAAAAGGTGTCGCGGCGTACCCCCGACATCACATGCTACGGAGCATATGTCCTTGACGAGGAGTCGGGGGCGGTCGACACGTTCCTGTCGCGTGTCACCCTCATGGCTACCGGCGGGGTGGGGGCTGTGTATGCCACCACTACCAATCCGCTTGTGGCCACGGGCGACGGCATTGCCATGGTGTACCGTGCCAAAGGCACCGTGAAGGATATGGAGTTCATCCAGTTCCATCCCACCGCGCTGTTTCATCCCGGCGACCGTCCGTCGTTCCTTATCACCGAGGCCATGCGCGGTTACGGAGCCGTGCTGCGTAACCTCAGGGGCGAGGAATTCATGCACAAGTATGACCCGCGCCTGTCGCTCGCGCCGCGCGACATTGTGGCCCGCGCCATCGACTCCGAAATGAAACTATATGGCGACGATCATGTCTATCTCGACGTCACAGCCAAGGATCCCGGAGAGACGAAGAAACATTTCCCCAACATCTATGCCAAATGCCTCTCGCTCGGCATTGACATAACCAAGGACTATATCCCTGTGGCACCGGCCGCGCATTATCTTTGCGGAGGCATAAAGGTCGATGGCAACGGTGAAAGTTCCATAAAGCGCCTCTATGCCGTGGGCGAATGTTCGTGTACCGGGCTTCACGGAGGCAACAGGCTTGCATCCAATTCGCTGATAGAGGCCGTGGTGTATGCCGACTATGCCGCACGCCATGCCTCGCAGGCCATAGCTCATTACGAGATCCGCGACGATGTGCCCCAATGGAACGACGAAGGCACCAGCCATCCCGAGGAAATGGTGCTCATTACCCAGAGCATCCGTGAGGTGAACCAAATCATGGGCACCTATGTTGGAATCGTGAGAAGTAACCTGCGCCTCGACCGAGCCTGGAACCGTCTCGACATACTCTATGAGGAGACTGAGCGGCTTTTCAAGCGCTCCAAGGCTTCACGCGAGATATGCGAGCTGCGCAACATGATCAACGTGGGCTATCTCATCATGCGCCAGGCCAAGGAGCGGCATGAGAGCCGCGGCCTGCATTACACACTCGATTATCCTCCAGTAAAACATTGACACATGTTCTCCGTCATATAGCTTTCGCCGCATTTGCAGCTCTGGCCCTTTCGGCAGGGGCGCAGGAGGTGGTTGACGCCCCTTCTCCCGATGAGGTGGGCGATGGCCGTATACGGGGACTGCGTGGCTATTATTATACCGAGATCGACGGCGAGGAGGTGAAGATGCTTGTGCTCAACGAGGTCACAGTCTTTCCGAAGCTTAAGTTCAAGGACAAGAAAGAGGAGGAGTTTTATTGGAGAACCGTGCGCGATGTGAAGCGCACACTTCCGTATGCCAAACTCATATGTGAGACTCTTACCGAAACCTACGAGTACATCGAGACCATACCTGACAAGAAAATGCGCGAAGCCCACCTCAAGCGGATGGAACAGGCCGTGTTTGACCAGTACAAGCCGGTGCTCAGAAAATTCACAAAAAATCAGGCGAAGATACTCATAAAGCTTATCCGGCGCGAGACACATCAGTCCTCCTACAATATACTGAAAGCGTTTCTCGGTTCCTTCCGTGCCGGATTCTGGCAGGTGTTCGGACGTTTCTTCGGAGTGAATCTCAAGGATGATTACCGCCCTGACAAAAACCGCAAGGACGCCATAATAGAGCGCGTGGCCGTGGCCGTTGAATTAGGACAGATCTGACCCTATCCCACATTATGAAACCGATATTTCTCATAGGCTATATGGCCACTGGCAAAACCACTCTCGGGCATGCGCTCGCCGCCCGTACGGGCATGCGCTTTGTCGATCTTGACGATGAGGTGGAGCACATGGCCGGAGTCACAATAGGTGAGATTTTTGAACTTCACGGACAGGAGGCTTTCCGTGTCATGGAACGTGAGGCTCTGTGCCGGCTGGCCGGATGCCGCGACGTGATAGTGGCTTGCGGCGGAGGCACCCCCTGTTATTTCGACAATATGGATGTAATGAATGCGGCCGGGATCACGGTATGGCTTTCCGCTTCGCCTGACCGCCTGATGCGGCGCCTTGTCGAAGGCAAAGCCTCGCGTCCGCTGATAGCGGAGCTTTCCGATGACGGGATAGCTGCCCTTGTGGACCGCCATATCCGGGAGCGGAGTCCCTGGTATGCCCGCGCGGCCGAGCGTTTTGACAGCTCGCTGCTTGAAACCCCGGCGGAGATAGAATCAACCTGCCGCAGGTTTATTGAAAATATAATTGACAAGAAATCTGATGACTGACAACGATATGAATACTTCGTCATGCGGCGGTTACGTTCCGCTGGAGCAACCGGCACGCACGGTGGCGTCGCCCCGGTCTGTCACTATCGGCTTTCCGGTGTGCAACCTTCCCGGCGAACGCCGTTTTCCCCTGACGCCTGAAGGGGCCGCGCAGCTTGTGGACCGTGGCTTCCGCGTAAGGATAGAGGAGGGGGCAGCCCGTCCCATCCATTACACGGATTCGCAGTATATACGCGCCGGAGCTGATATATGTCCCCGATCCGAGGCTATGGCGTGTGACATAGTAGTGCATCTTGCACCGGTAGGGGAGAGGGATGCGCGGGCTGTACGCCGCGGCGCCATACTCTTTACACTCCTGTCTCCCGGATTGCAGTCGGCGCGGTCTATTGAACTTTTGCGGTCACGTCACATAATATCCATAGCCCTCGATCTGATAGAGGATGATGCGGGTCACCGTCCGTTCTATGATATTCTTGCCGAGATAGAGGGACGCGCATCCATTGCGCTTGCCGCCTCGCTTCTGGCCGACGCCGAGCATGGCAAGGGAATTCTCCTTGGCGGAATAGCCGGCATAGTGCCCTGTGAGGTCACTGTGCTCGGATCGGGAATAGCCGCATGCTCGGCTGCACGTTCGGCGGTGGGTATGGGCGCCGTGGTGAAGATGTTCGACAACGACGTGTATTCTCTCCGCAACGCCGCCCGCGAGCTTGGCCCCGGCATTGTCACCTCATCGCTTCATCCGCGTGTGGTGACGTCGGCCCTGCGGTCGGCCGACATAGTTGTGGCCACCCCTCTTAACGCCCGTTTCCGCGTTGATTCCGACGATATGGCACAACTGAAGAAAGGGGTGCTGATTTTCGATCTGGCTGATGGCGGAAGCCGCAGTGTGTTCCCATCTCTGAGACCCATCGACCTCGCAGCCGCCACCTCACATCCCGACATATCGCTTACCGAGGGCAACCGCGTGTGCTACACCCACGCCGGCAGCGCCGTGCCGCGCACATCGGCAATGGCCCTGAGCAACACTCTTCTCACAATGCTCGACTCCATAATGGTATGTGACGGCGCCACAAATGCGCTCAAACTCCTTCCCGGACTGCGCAAGGGGGCCTATACCTTTGCCGGACGCATAGTCAATAACGTGATAGCCGGCATAGCGGGATCACGTGCTGCCGACATATCTCTGTTTCTTTCATTCTCGTAATCAATTCATTATGGGTAGGAAATACTACGTGGTGTGGAACGGACTCCACACAGGTATCTACGACAGCTGGGAAGAATGCAAAGCCTCCGTAGCCAACTATCCGGGAGCCAAATACAAAAGTTTCCCCTCGCTTGAAGAAGCCACGGAGGCCTACCGGGGCGACCCGGCCGAACATATAGGGATAATACGCAGCATCGCGGCCCACACCGCGCGCTCGGTCAACTATGAGGCCATTCCCGAAATACGTCTCGATGCGCTCGCCGTGGATGCCGCATGTTCCCGCAATCCCGGCCCGGTGGAATACCGTGGCGTATGGGTGTCATCGGGCATAGAGGAATTCCGTGTGGGCCCACTCGAAGGGGGCACAAACAACATCGGCGAATATCTTGCCATCGTCCATGCCCTCGCGCTGCTTGAGCGCCGGGGCCTCCCCACCGTACCCATATACAGCGATTCGCGCACCGGCATGGCATGGCTGCGCGGACGTGCGGCACGCACCACCATAACCCCCACGTCCCGCAATGCCCGCATACTTGAACTCATATCGCGCGCCAACCATTGGCTCGCCACCCATCATCCCTCGAATCCTGTCCTGAAATGGGACACTGAAGCCTGGGGCGAGATCCCGGCTGATTTCGGACGCAAATAACATTTATCACATAATTACGAAAATCTTCATACCGGTCATGAAACATTTCATTCTTTCATTCCTTATCATTTCAGCCACAGCCCTCCACAGCTTCGGTTGGGGGCAGAAAGGCCACGATGTGGTGGCCGAGATCGCAACCCGCCACCTCACGCCTGCCGCTTCGGCTGCCGTCGACTCCATTCTCGGTGGCAAGACTCCCGTGTATTGGGCCAACTGGATGGACAATGCCTCCCACACACCCGCTTACGCCTACACCAAGACCTGGCATTACAAGAACATCGACGCCGGCGACACATGGGAATCCTCTCCGGCCAATCCTTCGGGCGATGTCATTACAGCCCTTGCCTCCCTTACGGAGCAGCTGCGACGCCCCGATCTGAAACCCGACGAAAGTTTTAACGCCCTGCGCATGGTCATACACCTTGTGGGCGACCTCCATTGCCCCATGCACATGGGTCACGCCACCGACCGCGGTGGCAACCGGGTGAAAGTGAAATGCTTCGGACGCGACACCAACCTCCATTCCGTGTGGGACTCACAGATTATAGGACGGGGGCATGACTGGAGCTATACCGAGTGGGCCGACCAGCTTGACCGGCTCGATCCCGAAGCCATGAAAGTGGTGACGGCCGGTGACCCCGAAGCGTGGGCACGCGAGATACTCCCGATTGTTGCCCATATTTATGAGTCCACCCCCGAGGGAACCTCCATTTCCTACGATTATATAGCCGAGTGGGCTCCGGTGGCTGAAACGCAGCTCCTTAAAGGGGGACTGCGTCTTGCCGCGTTGCTCAATTCCATCTACGGCTCTGCCGAATGACAACTCGTTAGCCCCTGAAACAATTTGCAGGCGGCAGCCGTTGTAGATATACAACATTTTCACGCTTCAACTCATGAAATTCTCACTGCCAACTATTTTTTTATGCGCCGCAGCCATATCCGCCGCTCCCGTTATGCGGGGAGGGCCGATGTCGCTTGACTCCTGCCGTACCATAGCATTGGAACATAACAAGCAGATGAAGATGCGCACCGTAGGTGTCGAGGCGGCTGATTTTGAAAAGAAAGCCGCTTTTGCAGCTTATCTGCCCTCCATCGACTTTGCCGGAGGATATATGTACAATCAGAAGAATATGTCGGTGTTCGGTTCCGATCAGCTTCTTCCCATAAAGTCGTTCAATCCCGCCACAGGCAGCTATGACTTCAATATCGTCAAGAACCCGGTTACAGGCGAACCCGTGCTGAACCCATCCACCGGCAAGCCAATACCCTCCGAAGTGGCCTATATGCCCAAGGACGCGCTTACGTTCGACATACACAACGTGTTTTTCGGAGCCCTGACGCTTACACAGCCCATCTATATGGGTGGTAAGATCCAGGCGCTCAACAAAATCACCGGCTATGCTTCCGAACTGGCCCGTACCATGAAGGCCGGGGAGGCCGAAAACGTGATATATGCCGTTGACGGTGCCTACTGGCAGGTGGTGTCGCTGCGATCCAAGTATGAGCTTGCCAAAAGCTATGTGGCCCTGCTCGACACCCTGCGCCACAACGTGCAGGCCATGCTTGACCAGGGAGTGGCCACCCGTACCGATCTGCTCAGTGTGGATGTCAAGCTCAATCAGGCCAATGTCGACCTGACCAAGGTTGAAAACGGCCTGACCCTCTCGCGCATGGCTCTGGCGCAGATATGCGGCCTTCCGGTCGACTCTCCCATGCAGCTTGCCGATGAAAACCGCGAGTTCACTCCCTCGCTCGCCGATGCTTCTGCCCCTGCGGTGGATATGGCCGACGTATACGAGCGGCGCCCCGACATAAAGGCTCTCGAACTCGGCATTCAGATCCGCCATCAGCAGCAGCGTGTGGCACGTGCGGCCATGCTACCAAACATAGCCCTTACCGGAATGTATTCGTTCTCCAACCCGAACCTCTACAACGGTTTCAAGAAAAACTTCGCCGGAGCATTCTCGGTAGGTGCCGTGGTGTCCATACCCATATGGCACTGGGGAGGCAACTACAACAAATACCGTGCGGCCAAAGCCGAGGTGAAGCTCGCCGAGCTGACCTTGCAGGACGCCCGCGAGCTCGTCGAGCTTCAGGTGCGCCAGGCCTCCTACCGCATGCAGGAATCAGTGAAAATCTACAACACCGCGGTGAGCAACATCGCCGCGGCCGACGAAAACCTCCGCTCGGCACAGCTTGCCTACCGCGAGGGCGTATCCACCACCGAACTCGTCATGGAAGCCCAGACAGCGTGGCTAAAGGCCGCATCCGAACGGGTCGACGCCATGATCGATGTCGAGATGTGCCGCGTCTATCTCGCCAAATCGATGGGTACCCTCTCAGCCTCACACTCTTATTGATCCGTTAACCAGAAAATCATAATTACGTTATGGACAACAGCAATATTCCCGTCAATAATAACCCCGACGCTCTGAAACGCGAGAACCGGGTGCTGATGATCTCCCTCCTCTGTGTGGTGGCCGCCACAATAGCCCTCGCCGTGATAGGATTCCTGTGCCTTGAGACCCCCTCCTCGCCCGTCGAGGGCCAGGTCGAGGCCAACTCCGTCAAAATTTCCGGCAAACTGCCGGGACGTGTGGTGAAATTCTATGTCCAGGAAGGCGATATGGTCAAGGCAGGCGACACCCTCGTACACATCTATTCATCCCTTGCCGAGGCCAAACTCATGCAGGCCGAAGGCATGGAGACTGCCGCCGGCGCCGCCAACCGCAAGGTCGATGCCGGCACCCGCAGCCAGATAGTTCAGAGCGCCCGCGATCTTGTGGCCCAGGCCGAGGCTGCCACCGGTATAGCCCGTAAAACCTACGACCGTATGGAAAACCTCTTCTCCCAGGGTGTTGTGAGCGCCCAGAAACGCGATGAGGCCAAAGCTGCCTACGATGCCGCCAAAGCCGGCGAATCGGCTGCCCGCTCACAGCTCAGTCTTGCCCTGTCAGGCGCCCAGAAAGAGGACAAGGAGGCCGCCGCAGCCATGGTGACGGTGGCCCGCGGAGGTGTTAAGGAAGTGCAGAGCCTCCTTGAGGACCAGTATCTTACGGCCCCGTGCGATGGTCAGATCGACATAATCTATCCACAGGAGGGAGAGCTTATGGCCCTTGGCGCCCCCATCATGAACCTGCTGAAAATCGACGACCGCTGGATCACCTTCAATGTGCGTGAGGAACTTCTCAACGATCTGCCTCTCGGAGCCGACGTGACAGTGAAAATTCCCGCCCTCGACATGAAGGAAGTCAAAGGAAAGGTCTACTATGTCCGCGACATGGGCAGCTATGCCACATGGCGTGCCACCAAGAGCACCGGCGACTGGGACTCGCGCACATTCACCGTCAAGATGCGCCCCGACAAGCAGGTCCCCGAACTGCGCCCCGGCATGACGGCCCTGTATTACCACGATTGACAACCCCACATCCGCTTTCACGCCTATGTCAGCCCTGACAGCATCGCTCCGGCGCGGTATACGCGCCCTGTGGAGCCGTAAGATATTCCTGGCGGCCATGATAGCCGTGCCTATCGGATGCGCGCTTTTCTTCCTCGACCTCATGGAGGAGGGCCTCCCGCTGCGCACCCCCGTGGCCGTGGTCGATCTCGACCACTCGCAGCTGTCGCGTCGCATAACGCGCAACCTCGCCTCCTCCGAGCTTGTCGACGTAAAGGTGAAAGTCAACTCCTATGCCGAGGCCATGAACCTCACCAAGAGCGGTGAAGTCTACGGCTTCTTCCTGATCCCCTCGGAGTTTGAGCGTGATGCAGTGTCCGGACGCGACACCGAAATATCCTTCTACTCCAATCTCACTTACTTTGTGCCCGGCACCCTTGCGTTCAAGGGCTTCAAGAGCACAGCCGTGATGTCCGCCGCCGGAATAGCCGTGACCAAACTCACCTCCATGGGCGTAGGTTCGGAAAAGGCCATCGATCTGATGGTGCCTCTTTCCATTCAGGAACACACCCCCGGCAATCCCTGGATCAACTACAACATCTATCTCGGCAACTCGTTCATTCCCGGCGTGGTGGCCCTGATGGTGCTTCTCGTCACCACCTTCTCCATCACCTCCGAGATAAAACGCGGCACATCCCCCCAGTGGCTCTCCGCAGCCGGAGGCTCCATGCTCGTGGCCCTCGCCGGCAAGCTCATCCCGCAGACTGTCGTGTTCACCGCCGTTGGCGTCCTGTGCCAGTGGATGCTTTACGGCCTTTACCATTTCCCGCTCGGCAACCATGCCATGCACATCATCCTGGCCATGTTCCTGCTTGTCACCGCCTCGCAGTCACTCGGCGTGATCATAGCTTCGGTAGTGCCCAACCTGCGTTTCTCCGTGAGCATAAGCGCCCTTGTGGGCATTCTCTCCTTCTCCATAGTGGGCTTCTCGTTCCCTGTCGACAAGATGTATCCCGCAGTAGGCATTTTTGCATGGTGTATACCCCTGCGCTACTATTTCCTTATCTACATCGATCAGGCCCTCAACGGCATACCCATCTGGTTCTCGCGCTACTACTACGTGGCTTTGCTCATCTTCCCGCTTCTCTCGCTGCCCGGCCTCTATAAGCTGCGCAACCATTGCAACAACCCCGTGTATATTCCCTGATATGAAACTGCTCCATTCCATCCTGTCCCCCTTGCGTTCGCTGCTGGCTGTGTGGCGCCGCGAGTTCAGTCTCGTAATGAGGGACGAGGGCGTCATGATATTCTTCTTCGGTCTCCCGCTTCTCTACCCCATAGTCTACACCCTCATCTACAATCCCGAGGTTGTCAACAAAATCGAAGTCACCGTAGTCGACCATAGCCCCAACTCTGCCACCCGCAGCTTCATCCGCACCCTCTCCGCCGCCCCCTCCATCGATGTGGCCCATTATGCCCCGTCGCTCGACGAGGCCCGTCGCCTCATGAACGAAAAGGAATGCTATGCCATAATCGAGATACCGCGCGACTTCGGACGTAATGTCGGCAGCGGACGTCAGGCCACCGTGCCCTTTTATTGCGACATGAGCCTCCTTCTGCGCTACCGTACCCTCCTCTCCACCCTTACCGAGCTTCAGCTCGCCACCGGAGCCGAATTCCGGCAGGAAATAATCGGCTCATCCGGACTTCTCGGGCAGAGCGCCATAGGATCCGCCGGCGCCGTGGGCGCCAACAGCACATTCCTCGGCGACACATCCCAGGGATTCGCCTCATTCATCATGCCCGGCATTCTCGTGCTCATATTGCAGCAGAGCATGATCCTCGGCATAACCATGCTTGCCGGCGGACGCTGCGAGCGCCGTCTCCGCAACGGCGGCATCGACCCCCTGCGCGCTCCCGCAGGCGCTTTCGCCACCGTGATGGGCCGAACACTCTGCTACATTACCCTCTACATCCCCGTCACCCTCTACGTCACCCACGTCGTGCCACTGATGTTCAACCTCCCCAACGTGGGCAATCCCCTTGACTATCTCGTCTACCTCTTCCCGATGCTCGTGGCCTCAGCCTTCCTCGGCCAGACACTCGGCGTATTCGTCACCGAGCGCGAAAGCTCCATGCTCGTCATCGTATTCACCTCAGTCGTGTTCCTGTTCCTGTCCGGCCTGACATGGCCCCGCTACGCCATGAGCCCCTTCTGGCACACCCTCGGCGATCTCATACCCGCCACATGGGGCCTTGAGGGATTCATACAGATAGCATCCACCGGATCATCCGTGGCCCTCCAGAGCCATCCCTACAACATGCTCTGGATCCTTGCCGCACTCTACCTCGTCACGGCCATCCTCGTCCAGCTCCTCTACCGCGCCGTCCTCCTCCCGGCCAATAAATAATCGGCAATCAGAAATCAGGAATCAGGAACTGCTTTATTCCTGATTCCTGATTCCTGATTACCTGATTGCAATTTTTCTCGTTTCCGAGCCGCACTTCACCACATAGATTCCCTGCGGCAGCGTCAGTGCCTCGGCCCCGTTCAGCTCGCGGTCGGCCACCGTGCGGCCATGCATGTCATACACCGCCACACGCTCAGGCTCCCCGCCGGCAGGCTCCACCGTCAGCGACCGCCCTTGCAGCCTCACCTTCAGCCGCTCACCCGCAGCCTCCTTTATCGTCTCCGCCATAGGCGAATCCTCCATCTCCACTACACTCCGTCCTATCCATAATGAACGCCAGGCTATCATTCCATCCGGCACATAATCCTTATATGTACCTTTGGGTATGTAGAGAATCCAGTCGGGGTGTCTGTAGCTGTCAGTAGAATAAAAGAATTCGCCTGTACATATCTCCGGCGGTTTGACTTTGGAATATATTCTGATCGCTTCAAGGTTTCTTAATCCCGCCATCGATTCGAGCGCTAAATGGATGTAAGGAGGAATGGTGATCTGCCTTACATCCTGCATTTCGGCGAAAGCCTGTGAATCCACTGACCTCAGGCCGTCAGGCAGGTTCAGCCATTCCACGCCCTTCACTCCGTAGAACGCTCCGGCCCGTATCAGGCCTAACTGCGGCGGAAACTCAATATGGTTTATCGTGGCGTTCCTGAAAGCGTCAATTGAGATCTCCTCAAGGCACAGAGGCAGTATCAGTTCATTGATCATGCACCCCTCGAACGCATTCCTGCCAATGGATCTTACCGGAATAACCGGATCCTCCGTTCCTGACGGCATATCCATAAAGCTGCTGAGTTTCACGCCCGCAAGCGGCTCCAGACGCTCTATCATCTCGCCGGCAGGCCATTCGTGTCCAGTCACTGTCACAGCCGGAACATTTCCGAGCTGGTAAACGATCCCGTCTATCACGGCCCTGTGCGTCATCACCGGTTCATCGGCCGAGGCCGTCATCGCAGCGGCAAAAAGCATCGCCGCAGCGGCTTTCATTCTGTATGAGAGTGTTGTCATAGTTGTTCGAAATTATGTTCCTTGATGTTCTTGAACAGGCTCCAGCCCGGAGCCTTGCGGTAATTTTTTGTAGATCCTTTCGGCACCATCAGCTGGCAGTTCTCCAGAATGGCAGACCGGTTGGCCGTGCCCTCCATTCCCGGCACAGTCACTTCATACACCCCGAACGACTCGGGTGTGGCCACCGGCGGCTCCTTCGACAGCATTATCAGAGTGCCCACCGAGCATCCGTCGAATGCTCCTGTGCCGATATACGATACATCTTTTAGTAATTCCAAAGTCTCGATGGAAGCATTCTGAAATGCGAAGCTTCCGCATCCGTAGGCATGGATCTTTACCTTGCGCAGCCCTTTGTGTCCTGCAAATCCGTATGGGGCTATGATGCTGCCGCAACGCAAGTCTATATCTTCCACCCCCTCTGCGTCAGGGCACGTGAATTCACACCCGTAACCGTCTATATTTAATTTTCTTATCTTTAATCCCTGAAGCGCTTCAGGATTTATCCTTGTCACTACATAGCATCCTTTCAAAGGATCATCAGGCATATCCTCACGGGTCACCACATCGGGCTTGTTCCACTCGTCAAACTCTGTGCCTGCGGGTAGAAGACATCCGATTATTTTTACTCCGCGCATTCGGTAGGGATCCGTCTCATAAACATATACCCCGTCATCGAATGTCTCTGTCATATCCTCTGCCCGGGAAGACATGGCCCCGGCGCACAATGCGGCCACCACAAAGCCTTTAATCCACCCGTTTAGCTTACTATACGTCATCTTTCCCATATATTCAATGTTTTAATGTTTCACAATTATCTGCCGTTCTCTTACTGATTTTGTGATTGCGGCTTACTGATAGTGATAGTCTTGAAAAATAGAAGTCGGTGATTTCCGTCTGTAAATTTCTAACTCCTGATTACCTGATTGCAATTTTTCTCGTTTCCGAGCCGCACTTCACCACATAGATTCCCTGCGGCAGCGTCAGTGCCTCGGCCCCGTTCAGCTCGCGGTCGGCCACCGTGCGGCCATGCATGTCATACACCGCCACACGCTCAGGCTCCCCGCCGGCAGGCTCCACCGTCAGCGACCGCCCTTGCAGCCTCACCTTCAGCCGCTCACCCGCAGCCTCCTTTATCGTCTCCGCCATAGGCGAATCCTCCATCTCCACGATCTTCTCCTTTATCCATTGGGATCTTCTTGAAAGCCCAGTATTCGGATCTCGGGGGGGAATGTAATCGTCAATAGTACCTGCCGGCACATATAGAGTCCACTCATATATTAAATCATCGTAATCAATCGGATTGTAAAGGGCACCGTTCGGTTCCACCGGTTTCTTGCGGGAGCATATCCTTATTGACTCAAGACTGCTCAGCCCTCCCAATGAGCCTGAGGCATAAAGCAGCACCGAGCCGGGAATATTTATATCCGTGACATCCGGCATTTCTGCGAAAGCATACATACCCAGATATTTGAGCCCCTCGTTGAGGTTCAGTAATTTGAGATTCCTTACACCACGGAATGCCGAGTTCTGCACACACCGCAGGCTTGCCGGGAAATTAATGTCGCCTATCGAGGCATTCATGAAAGCCTCACGTGAAATCTCATTTATCCCGAAAGGCAATATTATCTTTCCGAAATTGCATCCCTCGAACGCATTCGCGCCTATGAATCTTACAGGCAGTTCCATGTCGTCTTCCGCGCTCACTTTAATATCCGGAAAAGAGCTCAGGCTCACTGTCTGGCGAAGTTCCAGTTTCTCGATCATCTCCGACGCAGGCCATTCATGTCCCGTCACAGTGATCTCCGGGTAGTATTCAAATGTGTACGCCACTCCGTCTATCACTGCTGTATGTTCCCGGGCGCTGACAGCGGAGCACATTGTGGCGGCCACACACACAGCGGCAAATATTATGCTGCGGTATTGTATTCTCATATTGTTCATAATCTGTTGTAGTTTACAGGTTGGAAAAATGAATTGTTGTCAAAGCCCGGCTTCCGGATCCGTTATCTCCTCTATATTCTTGAAAAGATTCCAGCCTGCGGCCTCCTTATACCTATTGGCGCTCCCTTTGGGAACTTTGAGCGTACACCGTTCTGGCTTGAATCGCACACTGGGTTGGAGTACGTCAGGCAAATCCGAGGGATAGACTCCGAACGACTCATTTGTGGCTTCCGGCGGCTTCGGGGCTAATACGGTAATCTCCACCAGTTGCCGGCAGTCGTTGAAACATCCTGCCCCTATGTACTGTGTCCATTTCCCGAGCGTCACATACTTGAGCTTGTATACATTATGGAAAGCATGACGCCCCAATATCCTGGCATCGACATTTACATATTCTAGCTCCTGCATCCCTGCAAACGAATAAGGCACTATTTCCGGCATACGGCATTCCGTGATCTCGTACACATGCGGCATTGCCGGGCAGTCGAATTCTTCCACGAGGAACGCTGACGAGTGGATCCCGAACCGTAGTTTGTCCGCATGTATATCCTTTAGAGCATATTTATCCACTCCGGTTACCGCCATATTGTGGCGCGATCCCGTCATTATTGACGATGGAATTGTAAGGGTTTCGAACTTTATGCCGTTGGGTATCACATGGCCCACGATCCTTGCTGAGTAGGGCGCATCGTTGTCATATTCGTATATGAACATACCGTCATTGTATGTGCACAGGTTCTCGCCTGAAATTCCCAGCGCCGATGTCGCCATTCCGGCCGCCATCAGCAACATACTGATACTCTTATATTTCATGATTCCCGTATATTCTGGTTAATGTTTCACAATTATCTGCCGTTTGTCCGAAACCGTTCCGTTCCGCAGATATGTCACTATGTACTGGCCGTTGCTCAGCGTTGAAATGTCAATGTCAGCCTTGCTCGTTTCCGGCGCGAGGGTGTGGTCCAAGACGTTGCCTGTGAATATGTTTACTATTCTAAGGGCGTCACCATCCTCGGTTTTATGCTCGAACTCTACATTCAATGTTTGCCCCGGCGCTGTTTGTGAGAGCGCTTTTATGGCATTTCCGGAATTTCCTCCTGAGGTGAGTGAGGGCGCATACGAAATCAGAGGAATCATATTGTGACCCGACACGCATACGGTGTAATCCTCTGGTGTCTCCGTTTTGAATATTGTCGAGTTGCCCGAATACCGCTCTGTCTCTCCGGTCTTTACATTATGGAATGATATCGTGGAGGTTTTGAATTTATAGCTTTCCGCTACATAAATAGCTTTTTCCCATCTTATTATCTTGGCGTTGCATTGGGCGGGTTTCTCGGTAGTCAGCATCAGGCTCGGATCGCCGAACAGGTGATAAAGCCGCATCTGGCCCTCAAGTTCTCTCATGCCTGTGCACGTTTCGGCCATGCGGAACAATCCTTGATACAGTATCTGCCCCAAGGTATAAGTCGGGGTAGGGGTCTTGCTGATTGTGGGGTTGGAATTAAGATTGACCCGTATTCCCGGATTCGGCCAGATAGCATCTATTATGCCGCATAGCAGTGCGTCATTGAGTATGACAAAACTTTCATTTGTAGCGGCGATTACACCCATGGCACCTCCCGTAGGATGGGTAAGGAATTTTCCGGCAAAACATACTTTTTTACTTTCCCAAAGAATGTTTTTAATATCAAAATTACCTGTGCTACAGGATATACTGGCCACAAATGTGGGCATATTTTCATTGGTGAATATATGACTGAACGATGAAAAATAAAACCAAAGCCTTGGATTTGCCCATCCTTCAGGAGCACCGTGTCCATGATATAGCGTAAGAAAACTTCCCTCATTGATATTCTTAATTATATCTTCTCCACTTGCATTCCATTTGAATGTGGGTTTTCTTAGATAATCTGGCACCGCAGCTCCGTCACGCCAATACAACGGAGTTACATTGGCATCGGCATAGTATTCTCTTATGGGATTTTTTTTTGCGGATAAATACTGCACTATCTCTTCCATCGTGCGGGTTAATAGGTATTTTTCTGTTGTATTATTTTTCCCTGGTTCAAAATGGGCTGCACAAGAAATACGTTTATAGAAATTTTCATCTGTTGGAGGGTTCTTTTCGTAAGCTATAAGTTTGTCGATTGTTTTTTTTGCATCATTATCATCCACAGCCGGAATTCTACCGAGATAAATGTCTGGTATGATATCACCAAGGCCGTCCAAGCATACGTACGGTATGTCAGAGATGAATGAATTATAGTAAGATACATTTGACGTTACTGAGCGGGGCGGTATCTCGGCAGCCCGTCCTATAAACAGTATATAACGCAGGTCGGGGTGCGCATTCCTCACCGAGTCGATAACCTGAGCCACTCCTGCCTCAGTCCATCGTTCCGTCTCTTTTTTGCACGTTGTCACAACATTGAAGCCCAATGTCTTTTTCCATTGTTCAAGTTCCTTGACAGCCGTGCGGAATTTGTCGGTCGATATTATCAGGTAGGTTTGCGGGTCAAGCACAGTTTTAGGTTCGGGAATAATGCTTACGGAATCTATCGGAATGCCCGGCCCTATAGGCTCCAATGTGAATTTTGACATGAAATCCATGTCCGGATCAGTCGTTGATTCATTGGCACTATGCCGTGCGGCCATTGTAGGCCCTCCTTCGAAGTCAACCCTGTATGTCAGACTTTTGAAAGCTCTTACGGTTCCGGTGGCCGAATTATACTTTATCGGCGATACCGTTATATAAGCCATTCGGTTGCCGCGGAATGCCTGCACTGTCATCAACCCGGCTGCACTCAGTGGGTAAAATCGGTTTACGGCCTTGATTGCCACAAGCTCATCGGCTGAGGCCGGAGGCTCCTCATCTCCTAAGAGCAGGCGCCGTGCCGGTGTCAGGCGGCATTCATAGTCCGTCCATGTGCTGTCGGTCACAGTGACTGTGAATGTGCCGTCATCAGGTATGGCTATTATGTCATTGCGTACCGGAAGCGATGGGGCACCCTCCTTCGAGGTTTGTCCGAAACCCTCCATTCTCCAGAAATTGGCGCCGGGCACAAGTGGATCCGGTTCTATCATCGCTTCATTAAATCGGTAGGTCACCGTTATGCCTTTGTCATCTTCGGTTACTGTCCGGGAGGCTATGGCGGCGCTTCCGGTGGTTTTCACTGCGCCTGAATTCAGATTCAGCACTTTGGCGGGGGCCGCATAGAGGGTCGTTGCCGCAAATACGGCCATCATCAGAAAGAGTATTGACTTTTTCATAGGCGGTCGGTTTAAGGAGTGTGAAAATGTTTGCGCCCGCAATATAATGAATTAAAATTACAAAAACAAATAAAAGCGCAATTATTTGCGGGAAAAATCTCCACCCGCACATCCGGAACTTCGCAACGCTTCCACATTGCCACCATCCGGCCCTCAAACCGCCATTAAGTCGTTCCCTCGCCTTGCCCAATGCCATTTTCGCATATTCCCGGCCCGATTTCCCCTTATATTTGCCGATTAAAAAAGAAATGCCACGGATCGTAACCTACAGCCATAGCATCGTGCGACGCATCCCGCGCCATCCCCGCTCGTGGCATTTCCGCCGCTGGTGCGGGCGCCATTCCATATCCCTCCCCGCCTGCGACTTCGCTCTTGTCGAAGCCTTTGAGCGCCAGCGGCAGGCCACAGGCTACATCCGGGCCATAGTGGGCGCCATGCCGCATGGAGCCGCCACCACTGCCACCCTTGTCCATTACATAGCCTGGCTGCGCCATCTCAAGTCAGCCGATGAGCCGTCACCGCGTCTCCTTGTATGCGGACCCGCATCCGTGCGTCGGACCGCCTCTGGTCTGCGCGGGCTCTCCGTGCGCCGGGCTCCGTTGAGTCATCCCGGCGATCTGCGGGGCTGTGCGTTCGACATGGCCCTGCTCCTCCACTCCCACACCGCACAGTTCACTCCCCTGTTCTGTGCTGTGGCGCCCACAATGGAACTTGTCGGAGGATCCGTGCTTATCATTCAGGGCAATCCGTCCGTTCCTTCCGGATTCGCACGTTTTTTTGACCAGGTGGCCTGCGGTCGCTCGGCCTCGTTTCTGATTGCGTCCACACAGTCCGGGCGCCCGGACACCCATGTCGTTGTGCGGAGCGTCACGCGTTTTGTATCCGCGCCATTGCCTGCTCCGGCTATGTTGCCTGTGCCGCATTGCTGTTCCCCCGCGCCGCCGGCCTTTGTCGCTTATGCGGCCGCTGCCGCCGCCCCTCAGCCACTCCTCGCGGAGCTTTCCCAGGCAGCATAGCGCACATTGACAGACTTGGTATAGATCGGTAATCAGGAATGAGGAACCAGCAGTAAAATAGCAAATCAGGAATCAGGCGTTGCACCGTTAATGCAATTCCTGATCCCTGATTTCTGATTCCTGATTGACAATCCGCTACACCGTGAGAATCTCTTTCTCCTTGGCGGCGAACAGGTCGTCGATCTTCTTGAGATAGCGGTCGTGGAGCTTCTGCACCGAGGCTTCAGCATCCTTTTCCACATCTTCGGGCATTCCCTGCTTGATGGCCTTCTTGAGCCCGTCAATGGCGTCGCGGCGTGCGTTGCGCACCGACACTTTCGCGTTCTCGGCCTCGCCCTTCGACTGCTTCACCAGAGCCTTGCGGCGCTCCTCGGTGAGCGGAGGTATGGAGAGGCGTATCACCTCGCCGTTGTTTTCAGGCGTTATGCCTAACTCGGAGTTGATTATGGCCTTCTCGATCTCGCGGAACATCTGTTTTTCCCACGGGGTGATCGTGATGGTGCGCGCGTCGGGCACCGAGATGTTGGCCACGTTCGATATCGGGGCAGGGGAGCCGTAATAGTCCACCCTTATGCCGTCGAGAATCTTCGGGTTGGCTTTGCCGGCACGTATGCGGGCCAGTGTTTCGTCAAGATAGGCCACGGCCATCTCCATTTTCTCTTCGGCAGGGTCAAGATAGTCTTTAACTTCCATGGTGTGAGAGGGGTATTGAGGGTTAGTAAACAAGAGTTCCTATAGGTTCGCCCGACAGCACTTTGCGCAGATTGCCCGGAGTGTCCATGTCAAACACCACGATCGGCAGGCCGTTCTCCTTGCAAAGGGCCGTAGCCGTGAGGTCCATCACCCGCAGTCCCCGCGCAAGCACCTCGTCGTAGGTGATCTCGTCGAAGCGGGTGGCCGTAGGATCCTTTTCCGGATCAGCCGTATATATGCCGTCAACACGTGTGCCTTTGAGCATCACGTCGGCCTTTATCTCTACTCCGCGGAGGGCCGATGCGGTGTCGGTGGTGAAGAACGGGTTGCCGGTGCCCCCCGCTATTATGGCCACCTCCCCGCGGGCCATGGCTTCCTCGGCGCGGGCAGTGGAGTACGGCTCGCCTATGGGAAACATGTTCACCGATGTGAACACCCTCGCAGGCTGTCCCACAGCCGCCAAGGCGCTGCTCAGGGCCAGCGAGTTGATCACCGTGGCGAGCATCCCCATCTGGTCCCCCTTCACGCGGTCGAATCCCTTGGCGGCACCCGAAAGGCCGCGGAATATGTTGCCGCCGCCTATCACTATGGCGGTGGCTATTCCCATGTCCGACACTATCTCGCGTATCTGTGAGGCATAGGCGTTGAGCCGGGCAGTGTCAATGCCGTAGCCCTGCGAGCCCATCAGCGATTCGCCGCTGAGCTTCAACAGGATCCGGTTGTATTTCTGGCGTTGCATGGCTTCAGATACGGGCTTTGATTTTGGCTGTCTCGTCCTCATAGCCCGGTTTCTCGAGCAGTGCGAACATGTTGCGCTTGTAGGCCTCCACGCCGGGCTGGTTGAACGGATTCACTCCCAATATGTAGCCCGATATGCCGCAGGCTTTCTCAAAGAAGTAGATAAGTTCTCCAAGATAAAGCTCCGTGAGTGCCGGCACAGTGATGCGCATGTTGGGTACACCGCCGTCAACGTGGGCTATGCGGGTGCCTAATTCGGCCATCTTGTTCACCTCGTCCACACGCTTTCCGGCTATGTAGTTGAGCCCGTCGAGATTGGCCTTGTCCTCCGGTATCACGGCTGTGTGGCGCTGTTCCTCGACCGATATGACGGTTTCAAAAATGGTGCGTTCGCCATCCTGGATCCACTGCCCCATGGAGTGCAGGTCGGTGGAATTGTCCACGGCTGCGGGGAATATGCCTTTGTGGTCCTTGCCCTCGCTCTCGCCGTAGAGCTGTTTCCACCATTCGCCGAAGTAGTGGAGCTTCGGATTATAGTTTACAAGTATCTCTGTCTTCTTGCCGGCGTTATAGAGTGCGTTGCGGGTCACGGCATAGAGCAGTGCGGGATTGTCGAATCCGGCTCCCTTGGTGGCTGCCTCCATGTTGCGGGCACCCTGTATCAGCGCGTCGATGTCGTAACCGGCCACGGCTATGGGCAGAAGGCCCACAGGGCTGAGCACCGAGAAACGGCCTCCCACGCTGTCCTCTATCACGAATGTCTTGTAGCCCTCCTCGGTGGCGAGCTGCCGCAGTGCGCCGCGTTTGGCGTCGGTTATGGCCACTATGCGCTTCGAAGCAACGGCTTTGCCCACCTGCTTCTCAAGCTGCTCCTTGAGCATGCGGAACGCTATGGCGGGTTCGGTGGTGGTGCCCGATTTTGATATCACAATTATGCCGAAACGTTTGTCGCTGAGGAAGTCGGTGAGTTCGTAGAGATAATCCTCGCCGATGTTCTGGCCGGCAAAGAGTATCATGGGCTCCTTCACCGGACGGTAGGCTGCGAAAGCGTCGCTAAGGGCCTCTATCACGGCCTTGGCACCCAAGTAGCTGCCACCAATGCCCACAGCCACCACATAGTCGCATTCCTTGCGCAGTTCGGCTGCTGTGGCCTTGATGTCCGACAGCAGGGCTTCATCGGTGCGGGTGGGCAGGTCAAGCCAGCCTATGAAGTCGTTGCCGGCTCCCGAACCCGTCTCGAGGGTATTGAGGGCGGCATCGCCTGTGGATTTGAGGGAATCTATGTCAGCCTGGCTCACGGTGTCCAGAACGTTCTTGATATTCACTTCTATGGTTTTCATATCTATGATTTTAAGTTATGAGGTTGAAATTTCGTTACGGATAGGTGTCACGTTGCCGGATCAGCGACGTTTGCCGCGCTGTTTCTCCTGTTCGCGCAGCATGGCCTGCTGGCGGCGCTGGGCCTCCTCGAGCCGGGCCATGAAGCCTGATTTCTTCTTGCCTTTGTTCTTGCGGGCGTTGGCTGCCATGGCGGCGCGTACCTTGTCCTCGTCCACCACACGGCGGAATGCGTAGGTCTGCACTATGGTGATGAGCAGCGACAGGAAGTAATAATAGCTCAGGCCGGCTGCATAGTTGTTGAAGAACACAAGGAACATCAGCGGCATCAGATACATCATCCATTTCATGCCCGGCATGGAGTTGCCTGTGGGCTGCGACTGCATGTTGATGCGGGTGTAGATTATGTTCGTCACTGTCATGAGAAGGCAGAACAGGCTTATGTGGTTGCCGAACGTGGAGGAGATCAGGGGTATGTTGGCCGTCCACGACACTATGGCGTCAGGTGCCGAGAGGTCGTGGGCCCACAGGAACGACTGCCCGCGCAGCTCTATAGCCGACGGGAAGAACTGGAACATGGCTATGAGTATCGGCATCTGGAGCAGCAGCGGCAGGCAGCCCGAGAACGGCGACGCTCCGGCCCGTGAATACAGGGCCATGGTCTCCTGCTGGCGCTTCATGGCATTCTCGTTGCCCGGATATTTGTCGTTGATGGCCTGTATCTCGGGCGAGAGCACGCGCATCTTGGCCTGCGACATGTAGCTCTTGTAGGTGAACGGGAACAGTATCAGCTTGATGAACACCGTCAGCAGAAGTATTATCAGGCCGTAGTTGGATATAAAGCTGCCGAGGAATGTGAACACCGGTATGATTATGATGGTGTTGATCCACCGGAACAGCGTCCATCCCAAAGGTATGAGCTTGGTGAACTGAAGGTCCTCGCCCGGAGCAAGCTCGTCCTGAAGGTCGTTCATGAGCGGGTAGAGGTTCGGGCCGAGGAATATAGAGAACGAAGCCGGATTGGCGAGTGTCGACGAATATTCCATCGTGGCCTCTGTGGTCAGATCCTTCATGTAGGGGGTCGAAGCATCCATTATCTTCGAGTCCATGCGGGCTGTGGTGAAGTTGGTGCGTGCCACGAATATGGCCGAGAAGAACTGGTTTTTGTAGGCTATCCATTTCACACGCTGGGAAAGGTCCACTGCATCGTCGGAGGTTTCCTTGAGGTAATCCACTCCGCCGCCGGCTTCCTTGAAGTAGAGGGCCGAGTTGCGCTCCTCAAACATCCGTCCCGCTTCGGTGCGCTGCATCATGGAATGCCATGTGAAATCCATTGACGCCACCGAGGGGGGTATTATGGCGCTCATGCCCTGCTGGAGTATGTCGAGATCCACCACATAGCTGTCCGGGCGCAGGGTGTAGCGCATGGCCCATGTGGCGCCGTCGCCCAGATCAAGCTGCATTGTCACGGCAGTGTCCGTCACTTCCACCGGCTTGAAGTAGAATTCGCCGGTGTTGAAGCGGCGTGTCGACGAGGTGAGCGTGAAGCTGTAGCCGTCGGTAGCCGGGGATATCAGCTCCACGGCTGTGGAGTCGTAGGTCTTGTAGTCGTTGAGGATGGCGCGCGCTATGCGTCCCCCCTTGTTGGAAATCTCGAGGGTGACCAGCTTGTTGGCGAGGCGCACAGTTGTGGAGTCGCCGTGGAGGTAGCGTGCAAAGCCCTGGTAACGGGCTATGTCGGCAAGATCCTTTTTCAGCACTTTCACAGCTTCCGACAGTTTGGGAAGACCTGTGGCTGCCACGTTGTGCGACAGTATGTCGGCCACCGTGACGGCTCCCGACGCAGTGCTGACGGTGCCTGAGAGTGAGCCGTCGGCTCCGAGTGTCACTGTAGTGCCGTTGGTATGCACGGTGTAGGTGCCGGCTGTGGAGTCGGGTGTGCCGAACTGCTTTATGGTGGAGGCTATGACCTCGCGTTCGGCAGGACTTATGGAGTCCACCGTAAGGATGTCATTGTCGGGCGACTGGGCTTTTTCATCGCGCGCCTGCTGCTCGGCCAACTCTTTCTGGCGGGCAAGTTCCTCTTCCGAAGGCTTGTTGAGCCACATGAATCCGAGGATCACGGCTCCCATGAGCAGAGCGCCCCAAATAGTGTTTTTGTCCATTTATCTGTTCTGTAATGTGAAGTTTCAGGATATGGTGAGGGGGGTTATTTCCTTTCGTCGTGATAGGCCACGGCTGCCCTCATGAAGTCGAGAAACAGAGGATTGGGGCTGAGCACCGTGCTGGAGTATTCGGGATGATACTGGGTACCCACGAACCAGCGTTTGCCGGGCAGTTCCACCACTTCCACCAGTCCGGTGGCGGGATTCTCGCCCACGCAGCGCAGCCCCGCTTTCTCGAACCGCTCGCGGTAGTCGTTGTTGAACTCGAAGCGGTGGCGGTGGCGTTCGCGGATGTCGGTGGCACCGTATGCCCGGGCAGCCACCGAGTCGGGCAAAAGCCGGCAGTCGTAGGCTCCGAGACGCATTGTGCCCCCCATATTGGAGATGCTTTTCTGCTCCTCCATGAGGTCGATTACATTGTCGGGAGTGGTGGGATCCATTTCGGTGGAGTTGGCTTCGGGCAGTCCGAGCACGTCGCGGGCATATTCTATCACCATGCACTGCATTCCGAGGCAGATGCCGAATGTGGGCACATCGTGTTCGCGTGTCCATTTCAGGGCCGTGAATTTGCCCTCTATGCCGCGTTGGCCGAATCCGGGGGCTATGATCACGCCGTCGAGGCCCGAAAGCAGTTCGTCGGCATTGGATTCGTTGAGTTTCTCGCTGTGGATGTAGCGCAGGTCAAGACGCCTGTCGTTGTAGGTGGCGGCATGGAACAGCGATTCGTTGATGGACTTGTAGGCGTCCTGAAGCTCCACATATTTTCCCACGAGACCTATCGTCACTGTCTCTTCGGCCTGGTGCATCTTGTCGAGGAAGTGCAGCCAGGGGGCCATGTGGGGTTCCCCTTCGGGCGTTATGCCGGTGGTCCTGAGCACTATCTCGTCAAGGTGCTGCTCATGCATCTTGATAGGCACCTCGTAGATCGAGGGTACGTCGATTGACTGGATCACAGCATCAGGGGCCACGTTGCAGAACTGGGCTATCTTGCGCCGCATTGCAGCGGGTATGTCACGTTCGGTGCGCAGCACGAGTATGTCGGGCTGTATGCCCACCTGCTGGAGCTGCTTGACAGAGTGCTGCGTGGGCTTGGTCTTAAGCTCTTTGGCCGCGCGGATGTAAGGTACATATGTGAGATGGATGCAGAGGCTGTTGCGTCCGAGTTCCCAGCGGAGCTGTCGCACGCTTTCAAGAAACGGGGTGGATTCTATGTCGCCCACGGTGCCTCCGATCTCGGTTATGATGAAATCGAAATTGCCCGTTTTGCCGAGCTGCATCACGTTGCGCTTGATCTCGTCGGTGATATGGGGTATGATCTGCACCGTCTTGCCGAGATAGTCGCCGCGGCGCTCCTTGTCGATGACGCTCTGGTAGATGCGGCCGGTGGTCACGTTGTTGGCCCTTGTGGTGGGCACATTGGTGAAGCGTTCGTAGTGTCCTAAGTCGAGGTCGGCCTCATGGCCGTCCACGGTCACATAGCATTCGCCGTGTTCGTAGGGGTTCAGAGTGCCCGGGTCAATGTTGATGTACGGGTCGAATTTCTGGATAGTGACGCGATAGCCCCGGGCCTTGAGCAGGCAGGCCAACGATGAGGATATGATGCCTTTGCCAAGGGACGACACCACACCTCCGGTAACGAAAATATACTTGGTTTCCACGCTGGTGTAATTTTATAGACAGGTATTTCAAGCTGCAAAATTACAAAAAAATCGTAAACCCCCACATAGATATTAGGCTAAAATGGCTAAATTTGCACCGCTGTTTTTGCAGCCCGTCATTAATCGCATGGGACGACTCTTGGGTATAGACTACGGACGTAAGCGTTGCGGCATAGCCGTGACCGATACGTTGCGCATTGTGGCCTCGGGGCTTGCCACAGTGGCCACGGCGGAACTTCCCGGATATGTGACGCGCTATGTGGCCTCCGAGCCGGTTGACGCCATTGTGGTGGGGCTGCCGCGTCAGGCCGACGGCTCGGACAGCGAGTCCATGCGCTATATCACCCCGGGGATAAACCGGCTGCGCAAGCTTCTGCCCGATGTGAAAATAGTGTTCTGGGACGAACGCTACACCTCGGTACTCGCCCACCGCGCCATGATCGACGGCGGCATGCGGCGCTCGGCGCGCCGCGACAAGGGGGCTGTCGACGAGATTTCGGCGGTGATAATACTCAATGATTATCTCCAGAGCCGTGAATATGAGCAGAACCGTCCCTGAACCGATGAACTGAAAAAACTGAACGAAACGATAAATGAAACAGAAAGTATATCTCTACGGCCATCCGGTGCTCCGTAATCCCAACGAACCTTTCACAGAGGGCGACGAGGGATTGAAGGATCTGGTGGCCAAGATGTTTGAAACCATGTATGAGGCCGAGGGGGTGGGGCTTGCCGCACCGCAGATAGGCCTTAACAAACGGCTTGTGGTGATTGACGCCGATCCGCTGGGCGAGGATTTCCCCGAATGCGCCGGACGCCGTATGGCGCTGGTGAACCCGGTGGTGGAAGTGCTTGACGGCGACAAGGTGTCGCGCTCGGAAGGGTGTCTCAGCCTGCCGGGAATTTCCGAGAATGTGCCCCGTGTGGAGCATATCCGCCTGACGTGGGTTGACGAGGATTTCCAGCCCCATGAGGAGGAGATATCCGGATTCCTGGCCCGTGTGGTGCAGCATGAGTGCGACCATCTGGAAGGAAAACTCTACATAGACCATATTTCCCCCATCCGCAAGCAGCTGATAAAAGGTAAACTCAACAATATTGTGACAGGGAAGACACGCCCGGACTATCCGGCTGTGTCAGCCCCCGTAAAACGCAGATAACGCTATGGCCGACGATAAGAAAGTTATATTCTCGATGGTAGGTGTGTCAAAAACCTATCCCCCGCAGAAACAGGTGTTGAAGAACATCTACCTGTCGTTTTTCTACGGAGCCAAGATTGGCATAATAGGTCTTAACGGCTCCGGTAAATCATCTTTGCTTAAAATCATAGCCGGCATAGACAAGAGCTATCAGGGCGAGGTGGTTTTCTCACCGGGCTATTCGGTGGGCTACCTTGAGCAGGAGCCACAGCTCGATCCCGGAAAGACCGTGATAGAGGTGGTGCGTGAGGGGGTAAGCGAGATCATGGAGATGCTTGCCGAGTTCGACAAGGTGAACGAGGCGTTCGGCGATCCGGACGCTGATTTCGATGCCCTGCTGGCCCGTCAGGCCGAACTTCAGGACCGTCTTGACGCAGCCGACGCCTGGAATATCGATTCGAAACTTGAACGGGCCATGGACGCCCTGCAATGTCCGCCCGACGATCAGCCTGTGTCGACACTCTCAGGTGGTGAGCGACGCCGTGTGGCTTTGTGCCGCCTGTTGCTGCAGCAGCCCGACGTGCTGCTGCTCGACGAGCCTACCAACCACCTCGACGCGGAATCAATCGACTGGCTCGAACAGCACCTCCAGCAATATCCCGGCACTGTGATAGCCATAACCCACGACCGCTATTTCCTTGACCATGTGGCCGGCTGGATCCTGGAGCTTGACCGTGGCGAGGGTATACCCTGGAAAGGCAACTATTCGTCGTGGCTCGACCAGAAGACCAAACGTATGGCCCAGGAGGAGAAGCAGGCGTCGAAACGCCGCAAGACACTTGAACGCGAACTGGAGTGGGTGCGTATGGCGCCCAAGGCGCGTCAGGCCAAGGGCAAAGCCCGCCTCTCGTCGTATGACCGGTTGCTCAACGAGGACCAGAAAGCGCGTGAGGAACGTCTTGAGATATTCATTCCCAACGGGCCGCGTCTCGGCAACAAGGTGATAGAAGCCACCGGACTGAGCAAGGCATTCGGGAAAAAACAGCTGTTTGACAATCTCGACTTCACACTGCCGCCTAACGGCATTGTGGGTGTGATAGGCCCCAACGGAGCCGGCAAGACCACTCTTTTCAAACTGATAATGGGCATGGAGAAGCCTGACGCCGGCACATTTGATGTGGGCGAGACGGTGAAGATAGCCTATGTGGACCAGACACACCATGACCTGCTGCCTGAAAAAAGCGTGTATGAGGTCATATCGCAGGGTGTGGAGAGTTTCCGCATGGGGGGCCGCGATGTCAATGCCCGCGCCTATCTGTCGAAGTTCAACTTCGCAGGTGCCGACCAGGAAAAGAAAATAGGGGTGCTCTCCGGCGGCGAGCGCAACCGTCTCCACTTGGCCATGGCGCTCAAGGAAGAGGGGAATGTGCTGCTGCTCGACGAGCCTACCAACGATATCGACGTGAACACTCTGCGTGCCCTTGAGGAGGGCCTTGAGGATTTCGCGGGATGCGCTGTGGTGGTGAGCCACGACCGATGGTTCCTCGACCGTATATGCACACATATCCTTTCGTTCGAAGGGGATGGCAAAGTGGTGTTCTATCAGGGAACATACAGTGATTTCGAGGATTGGAAACGGGCTCAGAACGGCGGCAAGGAGCCTCCACGGCGCCGTTACCGTAAACTTATGGAATAAGAGTTTACTTTTAAGAGAAACTTACAGATGAAAGAAAAAAAACGTCCGGTAATAGGCATTACACATGGCGATATCAACGGCGTGGGCTATGAGGTGATACTCCGCGCGCTGTCGGATCCCGCCATGCTTGACCTGTGCATACCGGTGATATACGGCTCGGCCAAGATAGCCGCGCTATACCGCAAGACACTCGGCATTGCCGGCCCGCAGCTCAACTCTGTGGAGAACGCTTCGGCCGCCGTTGCGGGCCATGTCAACATAATAAACGTTGTGGCCGACGACACAAAAGTGGATATAGGACAGTCGACTTCCACCGCAGGCGAAGCAGCCTTCGCCGCGCTTGAATGTGCCGTGGCCGATCTGCGGTCCGGTGTGATCGACACTCTGGTGACGGCCCCGATCAACAAGCACAACATACAGAGCGACACTTTTACCTTTCCGGGACATACGGAATATCTCGAGGCGTCGCTCGGCGACGGTGAGGACAAAGCCCTCATGATCATGGTGAATGACTTTATGCGCGTGGCGCTTGTGACCACCCATCTGCCTTTAGGGAAAGTGGCCGAAGCCCTCACGGCGGAGGCTATAACTGAGAAGCTGCGGATATTCAGCGACTCGCTGGTGCGTGATTTCTCGCTTACGAATCCGCGCATAGCCGTGCTCGCGCTCAATCCCCATGCCGGAGACGGGGGTGTGACCGGAACCGAAGAATCAGAGATCATATCCCCGGCTATAGAGGAGGCGCGGAAAATGCGGATAAACTGTTTCGGCCCTTATGCGGCCGACGGTTTCTTCGGCAGCGGCGCTTACCGCAAGTTCGACGGCATACTTGCCATGACGCATGACCAGGGGCTTATCCCGTTCAAGGCCCTTGATCCGGACGGAGGAGTTAATTTCACGGCCGGACTCCAGTATGTTCGCACATCGCCCGACCACGGCACAGCCTACGACATTGCCGGCAAGGGGGTGGCCGAGGAGGCTTCGATGAGGCATGCCATATTCCAGTCGATTGACATACTGCGCTCGCGTGCCCGTCACGCCGACATGACCGCCCGCCCCTTACGCAAGCAGTATTTTGAAAAGAACACAAAGGACAATGTGGTGCTCGACCTCACCAAGGACGAGGATCCGCATAGCTGACATAAAGGTATGAATTACGCAATTATCGCAGCGGGCGAAGGCTCGCGTCTTGTGAGCGAGGGTGTGAAGCTGCCCAAGCCGCTTGTGGACCTTGACGGACGCCCCATGATACGCAGGCTCATAGACATGTTCCTTGACAACCGGGCTGAATCCATAAGCGTGATAGTCAACGAACAGATGACCGAAGTGGCTGATTACATACGGTCGCTGACGTTGCCTGTGCCCTTGAATTTAGTGGTGAAGTCAACACCCAGCTCGATGCACAGTTTCTATGAGGTGAGCCGTGTGCTCCCGCCGGGTAAATATGTGCTGACAACGGTTGACACGGTGTTCCGTGACGAGGATTTCCGCCGCTATATAGACACATTCGAGGCTGACGGCGAGGCCGACGGCTGCATGGGCGTGACTTCGTTTATCGATGACGAGAAGCCGCTTTACATAGACACTGACCGGGATATGTGGATCACGGCATTCCGCGACACTCCGTGGGAGGGTGTGGAATATATATCGGGCGGTATCTACGGGCTTACGGCTCCGGCCATAGATGTGCTGCACCGGTGTGTGGAGCAGGGTGTGGCGCGTATGCGCAACTATCAGCGGGCGCTGGTGGATGCGGGCCTGAAACTGCGGGCTGTGCCGTTCAGCAAAATCGTGGATGTGGACCATGCCGGTGACATAGCCACGGCACGGGCATTCATAAATAACAAATAATCCAATCAACTATACACTCACAGATATGCCGGAAGTAAAGATAGCGGGCATAATGCGTGCCGGAGCCTATTCACCCAACCATATAGGCAACGACGCCGCGATATTCAATGCCGTTGTGGAGCAGCTCCGCAAGCGTGGCTTTGAGGTTACGGTTTACAGCGAGGAATCATTCAATGCCAATGTGCCGGCTGAGCCGGTGATAATCAACATGTGCCGCGAGCAGCGTTCGATAAAACTGCTCAAGGAGCTTGAGGATGCGGGACGCATAGTGATCAACTCAGGCTACGGGATAGAGAACTGCACCCGTGAGCGTATGACCCGCATACTCGTCGGGTCCGGTATACCTTATCCGGAGAGCATAATAGTGGATACGAACGAGGCGGTGAAGCCGGCGCTTATCAAGGCCGGCATGGACCGCTGCTGGATAAAGCGCGGTGATTTCCATGCCATGCACAAGGAGGATGTGAGTTTCGTGCGCCATCCCGAAGAGGCGCAGGAGGTGCTTCAGGAATATTTTCTGCGCGGCATAACACGTGCGGTTATCAACCGCCATCTGCCGGGCGACCTGATAAAGTTTTACGGGGTGCAGGGCACACCGTTTTTCTATTGGTTCTATCCTTTCGACGAGGGGCACAGCAAATACGGGCATGAGGCCATCAACGGACATTCACGCGGACTGAAGTTTGAACTTTCGTATCTCAAGGAGATATGCGACAAAGCATCAAAGGTGCTTGACGTGAAAGTGTATGGCGGCGACTGCATAGTGTCGGACAGCGGGGAGATCTCGATAATAGATTTCAACGACTGGCCAAGCTTCGCGCCATGCCGGCAGGAGGCCGCTGCACCGATAGCCAAATGTATAATGAACGTAATCAAAAAAGCATGATGGGACGTTTCGACCGGTACCGCGACGAATATCGCGCGTCGCTGAAGTCAATGGACACGGAGGAGCATATCGATCTTGCCTTCTACCGTCCGCTTGGATTCGCATGGGCCTGTGCGGCCCGGGAGCTCGGCATAACCCCGAATGCCATAACCATAGCCTCGATATTTCTCGGAATAGGCGCGGGAGTGGCGTTTTATTTCAATAACCTCGCCATAAACATAGTGGGCATGATACTGCTTGTGTGGGCCAATTCGTTTGACAGCGCCGACGGCCAGCTGGCCCGCATGACTCGGCAATACTCGCGCATAGGGCGTATACTCGACGGTGTGAGCGGCGACCTGTGGTTTGCCGCCATATATGTGGCAATATGCTTGCGCGAAGTACACACAAGCCTGTTTTTCGAGGAGTACCATTGGGTGATATGGGTTCTTGCTGTAGGGGCCGGCTTATGCCACGCCACCCAGGCGGCGTTGGCCGACTATTACCGCCAGTTCCATCTTTATTTCCTGAAAGGGGCGGAAGGCAGCGAGTTAGATACAGGCAGCGAGCTTAAACAGAAGCTCGGGGAATTGTCGTGGAGCCGTGATTTCTTCAAAAAGCTCACACTCACGTTTTACACAAACTACACGCTCGGGCAGGAACGCCGCACGGCGTCGATGCAGGAGTTGCGCGGCGAACTGGCTTTGCGTTACCCCGACGGGCGAATTCCCCGTCAGTTCCGCGAGGTGTTCCGCGACATGTCGCTGCCGCTGATGAAGTATACCAACATACTTTCGTTCAACTGGCGGTGCATCACTCTGTTCGTGGCTCTGTTCGCCGGCATTCCATGGCTTTATTTCGTGGCCGAGCTTACGGTGTTCAATCTTATCATGATGTGGATGAACTACAGGCATGAGCGTATATGCACGGAGCTTACCGACCAGTTGCGTGCCGGGCTTTATCCTGCCGAGCCGCCGCTATAAAAATTCTCTGATTATGATAAAAGGAATAATATTCGATTACGGGGGCACGATAGACTCGCGTGGCGACCATTGGAGCGAAGTGATATGGCGCGGCTACCGTGCCGCAGGTGTGGACGTGAGCAAAGAGGCGTTCCGTGACGCTTATGTCAAGGTGGAGCGTGAACTTGCCGTGACACGGCATATACTTCCGCACCACACATTCCGCGACCTGATGGATATAAAAATGCGCCTTGAACTCGAAGCCCTTGCCGCAGAGGGTCTTGTCAGCCATGATGAGGCCGCGCGGAAAGCTCCGGACGTGGCGCGGTACTGCTATGAGGCAGCGCGTGAGTGCGTGGAGGAGGCACGGCCTGTACTGGAAGCCCTTGCTGCGCGTTATCCGATGGTATTAGTGTCGAACTTCTACGGCAATGTGGAGGCGGTGCTTGAGGATTTTGACCTGCGGCGCTATTTCAAGGCCGTGGTGGAGAGTGCCGTGGTGGGTGTGCGCAAACCTGACCCCGCAATATTCGCCCTCGGAGTGGACGCCCTCGGCTTCAAGCCCGAAGAGGTGCTTGTGGTGGGTGACAGTTTCCGCAAGGACATAGAGCCGGCCATGAAACTCGGCTGCCGTGTGGCATGGATCAAAGGCAAAGGATGGACTGCCGAAGAGGATGCTGTTGAGCATCCGTCGGTGATAGGAAGTCTTGCCGAAGTGATTGATGTGGCGTTAAATTAAATTAACAATATAATTCTGCATCCATTATTGAATTTGTCTTTATTCACAATAAACTCGCATATTTTTCCAATATTAGCCAAATTTAGCAAATTTTTAATCGCAACATTTTCGCGGTAAAGGAAAATAACCTTACCTTTACACGCTCAATTAAGCAAATTAAGAATAATAAACCATAAAGTAGAAAGGTAACTATGTCAAAATCAAACGTTAAACCCGCCGACGGCAAGCTCGGTGTGCTTGTTGTAGGCCTCGGGGCTGTAACATCTACCTTCATGACCGGCGTGCTTATGGCCCGCAAAGGCCTTGCAAAGCCTGTCGGCTCTATGACTCAATACGACAAAATCCGCGTTGGTAAAGGTGCCGACAAAAAATATCTCAAATATGATGAAATCGTTCCTATTGCAAAACTGGACGATATCGTGTTCGGCGCATGGGATGTATATCCCGCAAACGCATACGAGAGCGCGCTCAACGCCGAGGTGCTCAAGGAGAAGGATATCGAGCCTGTAAAGGACGAGCTGATGAAGATCGTTCCGATGAAGGCCGCTTTCGACCACAATTATGCAAAGCGTCTTGACGGCGACAATGTGAAGCAGGTAAAGGACCGCTGGGACATGACCGAGCAGATCCGCGAGGATATCCGCCGTTTCAAGGCCGAGACCGGTGTGAACCGTGTGGTTGTGCTCTGGGCCGCATCGACCGAGGTCTATGTGCCTGTTGACGAAAACGTGCATGGCACGCTCGCCGCTCTGGAGGCTGCCATGAAGGCCGACGACAAGGATCATATCGCACCCTCGATGTGCTACGCCTATGCAGCTCTTTCGGAAGGCGCACCCTTCATTATGGGCGCACCCAACACCACAGTGGACATACCCGCTATGTGGGAGCTCAGCGAAAAGACAGGCATGCCCATCGCAGGCAAGGACTTCAAGACCGGCCAAACATTGGTGAAGTCAGGTTTCGCCCCCATTATCGGCACCCGTTGTCTCGGACTTTCAGGATGGTTCTCAACCAACATCCTCGGCAACCGCGACGGCCTTGTGCTTGACGAACCCGCCAACTTCCGCACCAAAGAGGTGTCAAAACTCTCTACACTGGAGTCGATCCTTGTGCCGGAAGAGCAGCCTGACCCATACCATCGAACCAGTCACGGATCGTATCGCTGGGCAGATAAACCTTCTCCACTTCTTTGCCTGCTTTGGCATTCTGAATCAGCGGGACAAACCAGCGAATCGCCATGATAATGAACATGAGAGAGAGGAATAGTGCGGTGCAGCAGTCAATGAATTGGCCCTTGAACATCAGCTCATAGAACATCACGCCGACCATAATGACCAGAGCAATAAGCGTGCAGATACGAACCGGTGTAAATTTGGTCGCCTTTCTCTCCTCATCGATGCGCAGATGAGAAAAGTCAATGTCGGCTGTGATCGAAAGGGACGGATCTTTCTTGACCTTGGCGCCATAGCGCAGCGTGTAGAACGCAAGGAAGCCAACAGTTACAATAAGAACGATGATGCGGTAGCCGGCACCGGAGAGCGGCTGCAGGCCAACAATGTTGTGAGCCGTACCTGTGGTGAAAGGATTGGCATAACCGGAGGCGAAGCCAAAGCCCATGGACATTGCGCAAGTTGCCAGAGCGACAATAGGATCGTAGCCAAGGGAAACGCACAGCAGCAAGAAGATGGGAATAAACGCACCAATCTCCTCGTAAGAGAGCGTGCCTGTGCCG
>OGXX01000550.1_pt1 | contig 41288 bp, 28 predicted proteins | sample 1576301 | NCBI WGS metagenome assembly OGXX01 (sample SAMEA3541469, study PRJEB24748) | human gut metagenome | biome: human gut; feature: human-associated habitat; material: faeces | place: China | collected 2012
GGCCTCCGACTTCTTCCGCCGCCTCTACGAGAAAGGGGAGTTTATCGAGAAGACATCCGAGCAACTTTACGACGAAGAAGCCGGTCAGTTTCTTGCCGACCGCTACGTTACAGGCACTTGCCCTCACTGCGGCAACGAGCACGCTTACGGCGACCAGTGCGAAGCGTGCGGCACAAGCCTCAATGCCACCGACCTGATCAATCCGCGCTCGGCCATCACCGGCAATACGCCCGTGATGCGCGAGACATCGCACTGGTATCTTCCGCTCGACAAGTGGGAGCCGCGTCTGCGCCGGTGGATTCTCGAAGAGCACAAGGAATGGAAACCCAACGTATACGGCCAGTGCAAGTCGTGGCTCGATTTAGGCCTGCAGCCGCGCGCCGTGAGCCGCGACCTCTCATGGGGTGTACCCGTGCCCGTTGAAGGCGCCGAAGGCAAAGTGCTCTATGTGTGGTTCGACGCCCCCATAGGCTATATATCCAACACCAAGGAACTGCTTCCCGACACCTGGGAGACATGGTGGAAGGATCCCGAAACCCGTATAGTCAACTTCATAGGCAAGGACAACATCGTGTTCCACTGCATCGTGTTCCCCGCCATGCTCATGGCCTACGGCGACAACTACCAGCTCCCCGACAACGTGCCCGCCAACGAGTTCCTCAACCTCGAGGGCGACAAGATATCCACCTCGCGCAACTGGGCCGTATGGCTCCACGAATACCTCGCCGACTTCCCCGGCAAGCAGGATGTGCTGCGCTATGTGCTCACCGCCAACGCACCGGAGACAAAGGACAACGACTTCACCTGGGCCGACTTTCAGGCACGCAACAACAACGAGCTCGTGGCCATTCTCGGCAACTTCGTGAACCGTGCCCTCGTGCTCACCCACAAATACTTTGGTGGCACCGTACCTGCCCTTGGGGCGGTCAGTGATACAGAATCGGCCCTGTGGGCCGATGTGGCCGAAGCCCGGCAGCGCCTCGCGGCCGACATCGAGGAATTCCATTTCCGTGAGGCCCTCAAGGACGCCATGGACATAGCCCGCCTCGGCAACCGCTACCTTCAGGAAACCGAGCCATGGAAGCTCGCCAAGACTGACATGGAGCGCACCGCCACCGTGCTCAACACGGCAGTAAACCTCTGCGCGTCCATAGCCGCGGCCTTCGCTCCGTTCCTGCCTTTCATGTCGGAAAAACTGACCCGCATGCTCGGCATGGACTCCGTAAGCTGGGACACCATAGGGCAGCCCGACGCCATAGCCGCCGGGTCGCAGCTTGCCGTCCCGGAACTCCTGTTTGACAAAATCGACGACTCCGCAGTGCAGGCCCAGCTTGACCGCCTCGCCCGCATAAAGGAGGAAAACCGCATAAAGTCGTTCCAGCCCGAGCCGCAGGCTCCCGATGTGGACTTCGACACCTTCACCAAATGCGATTTCCGCGTGGGCACCGTGCTGGAATGCTCGAAAGTGCCCAAAGCCGACAAGCTGCTGCGTTTCCTCATCGACGACGGAATGCAGAAACGCACCATAGTGTCAGGCATCGCAAAGCATTACGATCCCGCCTCGCTCGTGGGCATCCAGGTATGTTTCATCGCCAACCTCCCGCCCCGCAAGCTCAAGGGCATAGTGTCGGAAGGCATGATACTGTCTGCCGTCAACGCCGACGGCTCATTAGTACTCATAAGCCCCTCGGCACCGGTGGTGCCCGGCGCAAAGATCGGCTGACATTCACCTCAACCATAAAACACGATTATCTATAAAACAACTTTACCATCTTATCACACACATGAACGACGCCAGACCGCGCATCCTTATAGTCTACACCGGGGGCACAATAGGGATGATCGAGAACCCCAAGACGCATGCACTGGAGCCTTTCAACTTCAAGCATCTGCTCGACAACGTACCCAAAATCAAGTGGCTCGACTACGACATGGACCATATCCAGTTCGAGCCGCCGCTTGATTCGTCCAACATCTCCATCAACGACTGGCAGAAGATAGCCGCCACCATCGAGAAGAACTACACCCAATACGACGGCTTCGTCGTGCTCCACGGCACCGACACCATGGCCTACACGGCTTCGGCCCTGTCGTTCATGCTCCAGGATCTCGCCAAACCGGTGATAATAACCGGCTCGCAGCTCCCTATCGGCGAAGTGCGCACCGACGGTGAAGAAAATCTCATCACCGCCCTCCAGATCGCCGCCGAACGCACCGAGACAGGCGATCCCATGGTGCAGGAAGTGGCCATACTCTTTGAGAACTACCTCTGGCGCGGCAACCGCGCCACAAAAAAGAGCGCCAGCAATTTCAACGCTTTCAAGTCATACAACTATCCGGCTCTGGGCCGCATAGGCCTGCGCATACACTACAACTACGACGCCCTGCGGCGCATACCGCGCGACGCTACCCTGCGCGTACACTATGCGCTTGACTCGGCCGTGATGTTCATCGACCTCTTTCCGGGCCTCACGGAGTCGACTCTCCGCCACATGCTCGCCACACCCAACATCAAGGGCGTGGTGCTCCGCTCCTATGGCGCCGGCAATGCCCCCACAGCCGAATGGTTCGTGCGCAGTGTCAAACAGGCCATCGAGCGCGGCCTTGTGGTGGTCAACATCACCCAGTGTGTCAACGGCGGCATAAATCCCCGCCGCTATGCCACAGGCGACTCCCTTGCCTCCACAGGGGTGGTCAACGGCCACGACATGACCACCGAGGCCGCCATCACCAAGCTGATGCACCTGCTTGCGTCGGGTATGACCATAGAGAGCGTGAAGCGCGCCATGGAAACGGATCTCAGCGGCGAAGTGTCCATGTCATCGCGCATAGAAACTTTCGACTGATCAATGTCAACATGCTCCCCCGTATTGCGGCAATCCTTATCCTGCTGTGTTGCGGCCCTGCACTCCGCGGGGCCGGGCTCACGGCCTCGCTTTCGGCTGTGCCCGCATGGATCGGAGGCTATGCCGACACTGACTCCGTTCAGCGGCGCATAGAGGCTTCCGCACCGGGGCCGGCCGAAGGGGTGTGGCGCCTCACCGACACCGGAGCCATCATAGCCATAGAGCGGTGTCCCGCCGGAATTTTCCCCGCATCGGCGCCCGAAACACTCCTTATGGTGGTGATGCGCTCGCCCGACCGCTCCCTGCGCCCCGGCACTGTGATGGGTTGCCTTGTGCGCGGAGCCGCACCGGGAAGCTACGACGCCCGCATTTTCTCAAAATCACCCGCTCCGGGTTGTCTCGATTCACCCAAGAGCGTACATATCACCGTTGACCCTTCGGGCGAATACCTGAGGTTTCTGCGCGATCGTTCCGGCACCTCCGTCAACCTGTGGTCGCTGCTGCCCTACATGTTCAGGCGCCTGGTGAAGCGAAAAGCCGACAGCCGGCCGGACGTGCACGGCTGCGTGCGCCTGAGCGCCGCATCGCTACCGCGCTATTTCTGACGGCGCCGTCCGCAATCACAGCCCCGTGAAGTCGAGATCCTTCACCACCGGAAGCGTAGAAGCCACATACAGCCCTATTGCCCGGGTCATAAGCATATCATCGTTACACCCCCGGCGAGCTCCGTATTCGCCGCTCGGACTGAGTTCGTAAGTATCCATCTCGTCACATGCCGCCGGATCCCGCTCCACATAGGCCCCCTCGCGCACATGCTGTATAAGCGACGTCACCGCAAGGGTCTTGGTTGCCGCATTGGTGTGGAACCCGAGCCGCTGCTCCATGGTTTGCCTGAGGCGGTCGCGCACACGGCGCCGGTAAAGCGGGCGGTACACACGGTTCAGCTCCTCGAGGATAAAGCGCGATCCGCCGTCGGCCACCGTTTCAAGCGAATTACTCTCCACCACAAGCAGCGCATTCTGATACCATGTGGCTATTGCAGCCGCCTTCCAGCCGAGAAGGTCATGGTCGATATGGCCGCGCCACTGCGCCACCACCCGCGGCTTGTCGTCCTTGAGATTCATGACGCATATCACCGACCAGTCCGATCCCGCACTCTTGCCGCCCACATCCACCGTGACCACGTAGCCGTTGAGCGCCCGCGCCCCTTCGGGACGCTCCCACACCGTGAGTCCGCCGGTGGGGTCGGCATGGAACTCAACACCGCACAAAGCACCCCGGCCCGATACCTCACGGCCCGATACCTCGCCGCGCTCGGCACTTTCAGGGGGCGGACACAGCTCACGCAACCGGGCCACGGCCTCGCGGTCAAACACACTTGTGGCCGAATTCACGAACGCCTCCGTGTCGGTGGTGGGATATTCCGCCATCATGGCCTGATGCGACGGCATATCGGCCCGCTTGCGGCGGTACCAGCATATCTGCTCCAGAGTCAGGCCAAGGCGCCACAGCTGCCGTTCATAGTCATCCATAGTGGCTATCAGCCCGCGGGGATCCGCCACTTCCATGCGGTACATGTCGATCTCATGCCACGGAACAAACACGCGGCGTGTGCCCGAATCCGGATCACCGGCCTGAAGCCAGCGCTTGTGGAAGAAATTGCCCACACCGTTGGCTGTGGACTCCATGGCTATAAACGTGAGCGGGCTGAGCGCTATGCCCGAACACACCGAGCGTATGAAATCCTCCGGCGAATGGCGCAGGCTGTCGCGCCAGAAAGCCACCTCGCTCAGATGGGCCAGAGCCACATCGTTGCCGCGGGCGCTCTCCTGGTTCTCGCTCGAAGCCAACGTGACATGGCAGCCGCGGCCCGCAATGAGCCGGGTGTTGATGGAGCGTTCGAAACCCGAGAAAGCAGGAGCCTCCTCCTCGGGCCACAATTCGGCAGGATAATTTGCCAGCAGCTTGGCATACATGCCGCGTATCGTGGCCGAAGTGTCCTTGACATGGGCGCAGATAAACGAGTGCCAGTTGCGCCGATGCACAATCTGTATCCATGCAAAATACATCTGCACCAGCGTGGAGCCGCCCCACTGCCGCGCCTTCAGCATTATCAGGCGCAGCGGACGCCCCGCACGCCTGTCCTCCTCGATCATGGCCGCCACACGGCGCTGCGGACGGTTCAGCCGCCAGCGCACATCTTGCCCCGTGATTTTATCACGTATGGTGACACACCGTGCCGCCCAGAACTCGAAATCATAGCGGCACCGCAGCCTGTCCCGTTCCGCAGCCGTCCGGCACCGCTCCCATTCGCCCGACACCGCAAGCTCACGCGGCACCATCAGCATCTCCCCCTCGTCGCCCTTCACAGCCACACGCTCACCCGCGCAGCCGCGCCCTGTCAGCGGCTCATAGTCGGCACCCGCCGCCCACACCTCATTGCGCCGGCGGTTCTCCGCCATCATCACCTCAAACTCCCGTTCCTCCTTCGTCATACCCATAACTGCTGAAATTCACCCCGCAAAGATAACCCCGCACCTCCCCCGCCTCCACGCGAAAACATCCAAAGCGGGCACTGCAACCTAAATTTTGATGCGGTTTCCCTGAGCAAAACCAAGCTTGCTTGATTTTGCTCTCACTTATTCGTATATTTGCGGTTCCGAAAAACTGAAACAGTAATTATTGCATTTCTGACCATGAAATTTACCGACCGCATAGCGGGGCTGTGGATAGCAGCTGCCGCAACCGCCGCCTCAATGACGGCTATGGCCGACGCTCCCGCAGGATATTATTCCACCTGCGAGGGAAAGAGCGGCCGAAGTCTACTCACCACCCTCAGCGCCAAAATAGGGTCACACACCGTTGTGAGCTACAAGGGGCTGTGGGACGCCTACCGCAAGACCGACATTGACGCCAACGGCAAGATCTGGGACATGTATTCGACCAAGCGCTGGAACCCGGGCAGCGAACAGTGCGGCAACTATTCGGCTGTGGGCGTATGCTACAACCGCGAGCACTCATTTCCCAAAAGCTGGTTCGACGACGCCAGCCCTATGGTGAGCGACCTGTTTCACATCTACCCTACTGACGGCAAAGTCAACGGGCAGCGCAGCAACCATCCCTACGGCGAATGCGCCGGCGGCACATCGGAGCCGTCGAGCGGCAATGTCAGGGCCTTGGGACGGTTGGGAAGCTCCACATTCCCCGGATATTCGGGCACTGTGTTCGAGCCCGACGACGAATACAAGGGTGATTTCGCCCGGTCGTATTTCTACATGGCCACACGCTACAATTCCCTGATCAGCTCGTGGGATTCGCCTATGCTCAACGGCTCGTCATATCCGGCATTCTCCACCTGGGCCATGAACCTGCTGCTGAAATGGCACCGCGAGGATCCGGTGAGCGACAAGGAACGCAAGCGCAACGATGCTGTCTACGGCTATCAGCACAACCGCAATCCGTTTATCGACCATCCCGAACTGGCCGAACACATATGGGGCGACAAAACCTCGGTGGCATGGAGCGAATCAGGAGCCGCAGAGCCTGCAATAGTGCTGCCCGTGAACGGCTCGACACTCAGCTTAGGCACAGCACAGCTTCAGGAAGCACGCTCTTTCAGCGTAAACATCAAAGGCACGGCGCTCAAAGAGGCCGTGAATGTAAGCATATCAGGCACCGGATTCAGCGTCAGCCCCGCGAGTGTCAGCGCATCGGAGGCAACTCAGGGCGCCACAGTAAGCGTGACAGTGAACTCGTCAACCGCCGGAACCAACCGCGCCACACTCACAGTGACCTCAGGCGCAGCCCGCTCCGTGGCCACCGTGGAGGTAAACGTGCGCTCCGGCGTGGAAGCCCTGACAGCCACCCATGTAACAAGCGAATCGTTCGAAGCCCGCTGGGCCTACGGCTACAACGACAACCAGCCCGTTACGCTGACCGTGCGTCAGGGGGGAAGCACTGTGGCCGGATATCCCAAGGAGGTGCCGGGACAAGCTGAATGCTACGAGGTGACAGGCCTGGAAAGCTCCACAGAGTATACCTACACAGTAAGTTCGGCGGCACATCCGGCCACAGGCAACGAAATCAAAGTCACAACAGCCGTGCCCGTGCCCATGATCACGGTGATGTATGACGGCGATCCCACTCTCGAGGCTGTGCCGGGCGAGCCGTCGCAACCCCTTGAGCTGCTGCTTGACATACAGGATATCGACGATCCCGTAAAAGCCACCCTGACCGACAGCCGCTTCCAGCTGTCCACCGACAAGACCGCGTGGCTCCAGAGCGTGACATTGCAGCCCGGCGAGGACCGTCTCTACCTGCGCATCTACTCGGCCGAGGAGGGTACTTTCACCACCACCCTGCGCCTCGAGGCCGGCTCCTATATGAACGATGACACCTCTTTCACCGGCAATGTCAGCGCGGAGGACTATCTTGCCGAGGGCTTTGAGGACGAACTTAAAGGGGGCTATGGCGCCGGCGAATACAACGGTACGGCAGGAATGTGGAAGCTGGCCGACGCAGGCGTATGGGACGGCGACAAATGCCATTCAGGCTTGCGGGCAGCCCGCTGCGGCAAGGACGGCAAAGCCGAGATCGAGCTTCTCGACGACCGCACCCGCGGCCTGGGCACTATCTCGTTCTACGCCATGAAATGGAACAACGAAAACGATCCCGAAGCTAAACTGGCGCTTGAGGTGTCGGTTGACGGCGGCCTTACATGGACCCAGCTCAAGGAATTCACCGTAAGCTCACCCACGGAATGGGTGCGCTGCGAGGCTACGGCCAATGTGACAGGCACTGCACGCCTGCGCATACGTCAGCTTGCAGGCAAGCGTTTCATGCTGGACGACATACACGCCACATCCTACACCGCCGCAATGTCGGTGGCCGATATGGATTACCACCGCTGGGACGCTTACAGCGCCAAGGGGGGCGTGACATTCGAAAACCTCACCGGCGAAGCCCTTACAGTGCGTGTGTATGACCTCAGGGGCCATTGCATGTATGATGCGGCAACAGCTCCGGGCCGTACCCTGATATCCCTCCCCGAAGGGTTATACATAGTGGCCTGCGGAGAGTGGAGCCGCAAGGCATTCGCAGCTCCGGCCAGCAAATAGGAATCAGGAGTCAAATCTACCTCAACTTAAAGAATTGCCCCACACCGGCGCGCCTATGGCAATAGCGGTGTGGGGCAATTTCCGATTTCTGACTCCGGACTTCTAATCGGGCAGTACACGAAGTATGGTGAGGCCGTCGCGGAGCGGGAGGATGAGGGTCTCAACACGCGGATCGGCGGCCACATGGGCGTTGAAGCGCAGTATGCCCTGCGACTGCGGGTCGCGCGCATGGGCAGGATCGGCCACTTTCCCACCCCAAAGGGTGTTGTCGGCCAAAATATAGCCTCCGGGGCGCATCAGCGGAAGCAGCATTTCGTAATACTCGGTGTAATGGCGCTTGTCGGCGTCGATGAAAGCCATGTCCCACGGGGCAGGCAAAGCGGGCACCACCTCAAGCGCATCGCCTATATGGTGGTGCATGGCCACGCCTGCGGGGGCGCACGCAAAGGCCCGATCCACCATTGGTCCCAGCTCGTCGTCAATGTCGACGCTGTGCAGCTCGCCGCCGGAGGGCATGGCCATGGCCATGGCGAGGGCGGAATAGCCGGTGAATGTGCCTAATTCGACAATGCGGCGGGGCGCGGCCATGGACACGATCATACGCAGCACGGCGCCTTGTAGGTGGCCCGAACACATGCGCGGATAGAGACACTTGAGGTAAGTGTCGCGGTAGATCCTGGCCAGTTCGGGCGGCTCGGGGCTTATGTGGTCAAGGATATAGTCGTCAAATTCCTCCATAGGGTCAGTATTCGAGAATTTCGAGAAGCCCCTCCACGGCCAGATCGTAGCTGAAAAGCCCGAATCCGGCTATTACGGCACGGGTGGCCGCGCCGGTGATGGAATGGCGGCGGATCTCCTCCCGGGCATGGATGTTGGATATATGCACCTCCACCGCCGGCAGGCTAACGGCACGCAGGGCGTCGGCAATAGCGAGGGATGTGTGGCTGTAGGCTCCGGGGTTGATGACAATGCCGTCGGTCTCGCCGCCGGCCATGGCGCCGTGTATCATGTCGATAAGCTCGCCCTCGTGGTTGGACTGGGCGAAGTTGATCTCCACCCTGTCGTTGAGACGGGCCCGGAGGCCGCGCAGATACTGGTCGAGACTCTCGCATCCGTAGATCTCAGGTTCCCTGACACCCACGAGGTTAAGCGACGGGCCGTTGAGGATAAGTATGGTTTTCATCTTCAAAAATCAGGATTGAAATGACAGATCCCCGGGGCGGACGGGTGCGTCGGCTCCGGGGACCGGTGTATAGGGTTTCAGGGCGCGGACGCCCGTGGATTATTTGCGGTTGAACTTCACTTCGGTCTGGTCGTCCTTGACAGTGAGCACTGTGCCCTCAAGGTCGGCGTTCTTGAATGTGAGTTTCTTGAGGCCGGAAAGAATCTGGGGCACCATCTGTTCGTTGATCATGCCGCCGATCTGATTCTTGACCTCATCGGAAGTGGTGCCCATGAGGGTGAACACCATGTCGGGAACTTCAAGAGTAATATCGTCGGGGGTAGTGCCGGCTTTCACAGTGGCCGGATCAAGGCTGATCTCTATCGTGCCGTCCTTCAGAATCCATTTTCCTGAGCCGGATACATTGATTTTGACGTCGGCATGGCCCATCGACTGGAGATTGAGGTTTTTGAGCTGTGCCACCTCTTTGAACTCGCAGGAGCCTTCGGTGCCTTCAACGGTTCCGAAATCAATGTCGTACTGATCCGTCATAACCGATTCGTCGGGCATGGTCATGGATACTTCCTCGCTCAGCCATGAGCCTGAAAGGGCGGTGGGTGCTGCGGCAAAAGCTGAGGCCGCGAAAGCGAAAGCGCATGCAAGCGCTGAAACTATTCTCTTGTTCATGAAATTAAAAATATAAATGTTTTTCTTACTTATTCAATTGTCAGTCCGTGCATTGCGCATGGGTCAGATACCACAGGCCGTTGATGCGCTCGAAGCCGAGAATATATTCGGTGCGCTCGCCGCTGGTCTCCTCCACAGAGTAAAAGCCCACAATGTTGGGTGCCACGGCATAATATGTGGCCCAGCGCACGGAATTGTAGGTGCGGCGCAGCTGCACGGGAGCCACCTTGCCCGAGAAGCGCTTCAGATTGGCTTTCAGGTCGGCAAGCTTGGCCTCCTCGCTGTCGCCGGGGATGGCGGAGTGCATTCCGAGGGGGTTAAGACGTTCCTGACGAAATTTCTTGTCCTTGTTGAACTTGGCTATAAACTGGCTGAACGGCTCGTCACCCTGGTTGCAGGGCGACTCCGGATTGCGAACCACAGCGCAGTCGCCGGCATCGAACTGTTCGGGCTGCTGACGCACGAACGAACTGTTGCTGTTGATCCTCAGCCGGGGCGATTCGGCAAGGCTTATTGCGGTGCCGGCTATTATCATTGCCAGCATAATCAATATTTTTCTCATATAGAACAACTTTTGAGTGCAAATATAGGGATTTTTACGAAACGGCATGTAATCCACATCATTCCATGCCGTCAAATTCCGTTTCGGCGTCCTGTTTCTTCTTGTTGGGAAGCTCAAGACCGTAATGCTTGCGGGCGTCGATGGCTTTAAGCCAGAGGCCGAACAGGAGGGCAAGCACTCCGAGGGTGGCGAACACGAGCATCGGGGCGGTGTAGTTGTAGCTCAGAGGATTGTTGACGCCCGGATTCGTGGCCATAAGCACACCGCCTATGATCATGGGGAATGCGTAAAGACCTATATTCTGGATCCAGAAAATCACGGCGTAGGCCGATCCGAGAAGCTTTCCGTCGACCAGTTTGGGAACGGAAGGCCACAGCGACGCCGGAACGAGCGAGAACGAAATGCCGAGCAGTATGATGGCGAGGAATGCCACCACTATGCCCACGGCACCAGTGCGGGCATTCACCTGCTTGACCTCGAGAGTGAAATCGGATTCAATGCCGAGGGCCTGCTTGTAGTCGACCTGCGAATTTTTGTCGCTCAACAGCCCTACAAGACGTTCGGCGCTCTTCTCGCGCGAAGTCTGCGAGGCGCTTTCAAACGCGGCGCGGGGGTTGAATGTGACGGAGGAGCCGACAGGAGTGCCGACAATGGCCGCACGGATAGCCTCATTTTCAAGATGCTCGGGGCTGAACACCACATCCACCACGATAGGCTGTCCGTTGTCAGTGATCTCGGAGAGTGTGCCTGTTATTATGGCGTCGGAGGTCACTGCGGAGAGCTGCTCGCCACGGAGAGCCGGAAGGCCGAGGGCGAATGTGAGGTGACACACGATCATGAGCAGCGCACCGAAAATAAGCATAGTGGCGCCTTTGCCCTTATTGTCGAGGAAGTTGCCGAGAAACGGAGTGACCGCCGCAGCCCCGAGGGGGAACACCGAGAAAATCAGCGCAGCGGACTCAACCGAAATGCCAAGCACACACTGGAGCATGTTGGCGGCATATTTCTGGAAGGGGAAAATGGCTGAGTAATAGAGCACGCAGAGCAGAGCCACGATCCAGAACACCTTGGAGGAGAATATGTAGCGGAGATCGCTGAATTTGAAAGGATCGTCCTTCTCCTCGGTGTTGCCGATCTGCTTTTCAAGCTTGCGGTCCATGAACGCATATACGATAAAGCTCATAAGGCCGATAAGCAGCAGAAGCACAGCAAAGCCCACGGAGCGCTCCACTTTGATGGTGTCGCCCACGGTGGCCATAAGCGGCGAACCGATGAACACCACAAACACACCCACGCGCGCAAGGGCCATCTCAAGCCCCATGGCGAGAGCCATCTCCTTGCCGGCGAACCATTTCACAATGCCGCGCGACACGGTTATGCCGGCCATTTCCACGCCGCAGCCGAAAATCATGAAGCCTATGGCCGAGAGCTTGGCGCTGGCAGGCATTCCGGCAAAGAATGGCGTGACGTTCCACCACTCGCGGGGAAGATTGAGGCTGTCGTTGACAAAGCTGTAAAGCGACGATCCGGCGAAACTGCCGGTCAGCGCGTAATAGTTGATGAATGCGCCGGCAAGCATCACGCTGCCCGAAAGTATGGCCGTGAAGCGGACCCCCATCTTGTCGAGGATCACCCCGGCGAAGATCAGGAAGAAGATAAACACATTGAGGAAAGTCTCGGACGCAGCGAAATTGCCGTAGGTGCCGGGATCCCAGCCTTTTGTAACCTGCAAGGCCGATTGCAGGGGCGAGAGCACGTCCATGAATATGTAGCCGAAAAACATGGCTGCGGCCAGAAGGCCGAGGGCTGTCCAGCGGGCCCAGGGTTTGTCACTCAGGTTGGTGACTGCAAGATGGGTTGATGTCATATGACCGGATTAAGTATGGATTATGTGTTGTTAAAATATTCACCGGAGAGTATCAACCACAAAAATACTGATTTTCCCGAACAAACCGGAAAAAATTCGTAAATTCGTGTCATAAAACCAATAATTCCATCCATCGCATGACTGTTACCCGTACCCCCTATACGCTCGACCGCGTGGTGAGGCTCGTGATCACAGTGCTCCTCGTGTTGGGAGCCTTATGGCTCGTCAACAGGCTCAAGACGGTGCTTCTGCCGTTCTGTGTGGCTGTGCTCATCTCCTACATTCTGGAACCGTTTGTGCAATACAACCGCCGGTTGCTGCACCTCAAGGGACGCATAACGGCAATATTCGTCACGCTGTTCGAAACGGTGTTCATACTCGGCGTGCTCTGCATGTTCTTCATTCCGCAGTTAGTTGACGAATGCCGGCAGATGGGGGCCATGCTGCGCAACTATGCCGTGGCGGAGCTCAACATACCGTATCTGCCCGAGGCCATACACCGGTTCATCCGCCGCTACATCGACTTCAACGCCATATCCGACATGCTCACCAAGCGCGAATGGATGTCGGTGATAGAGGAAGCGCTCAACACATCGTGGAGCATAATCTCGGTGAGCTGGAGTGTGATATTGGGCATTCTGAACTGGTTCATAGTGATTCTGTATGTGATATTCATAATGATCGACTATGACCGCATATCACGTGGCTTCAGGTGGATGGTGCCCCCGAAATGGCGCCAGAGCGTGTACCGCATCGGCAACGACATAAAGGACAGCATGAACCATTATTTTCGCGGACAGGCCTTGGTGGCGTTTATTGTAGGGGTGCTGTTCAGCATCGGTTTCCTCATAATAGGGCTTCCGCTGGCTGTTCCGCTGGGCCTGTTCATAGGGCTGCTCAACATGGTGCCCTACCTGCAGTTCGTGTCGGCGCTGCCCATGACGGTGCTGTGCCTTGTCTACGCAGCCGGCACGGGCACCGGCTTCTGGACTATATTCGGCGAGAGCATAGCGGTGTATGCCGTGGTGCAGGCCATACAGGACCTCTATCTTGTGCCGCGCATCATGGGCAAGGCCATGGGGCTGAACCCGGCCATAATACTGCTGTCGCTCTCGGTGTGGGGTTCGCTATTAGGGTTCCTGGGGCTGATAATAGCCCTGCCGCTGACAACCCTGCTAATAGCCTATTACAACCGCTATGTCATAGACCGCGAGGAGGGAGCGACCCCCTTGGAACGCCGCCGGGCGCTGCATAATGCCGAAAACATAGAACACAAACCGATAGAATGAGCGCGAAAACCGTAAAGAAACGCAAGAGAAAGCCGAAGAAGAAGTCGCGCGGCCTTACACCAGTGGTGGTGGCCGCGGTGCTGCTCGGCATGGCGGGAGTGCTGTGGCTGCTCGGCGTACAGCCTTATTTAGGCCATGAGACATGGATAAGGATACCGCGCGGCTCGTCGGCCGAGGCTATACGCGATTCGATGCGTTCCGGGTTAGGGTCGTCGATGGGAAACCGCGTGTATATGCTGTGGCGCATGCAGGGGGGCGACGCCGAGTCCACACACGGAGCCTACCGCATGGAACGCGGCACATTGGCCCTGGTGATGTCGCACCGGATAGCCCGCGGCATGCAAACGCCTGTAAACGCCTCGTTCAACAACGCCCGCACACTCGGCCAGATGGCCGGAAAACTCACCCGGCAGCTTGACTGCTCCGGCGAAGAGTTGGTGGAAGGTGCTGTAAAGATGCTTGCCGACAGCGGATTCACCCGCGAGCAGGTGCCGGCGGTGTTCATCCCCGACAAATACGAATTTTACTGGGACGCAACTCCGGAAGCCATAACATCCCGGATGCTCAGGACCTATCGCCGGTTCTGGAACGGGGAGCGCACGGCCAAGGTTCGGGAACTGGGAATAACGCCTATAGAGGCCGTGACGATAGCCTCGATAGTGGAGGAGGAAACAGGAAAACGCGACGAGCGGCCCAAGGTGGCCCGCCTGTATCTGAACCGGCTCCACCGCGGCATGAAGCTCCAGGCCGACCCCACGGTGAAGTTCGCCACAGGTGATTTCAGCCTGCGCCGCATAACGGGGGCACATTTAAGCGTAGAGTCGCCCTACAACACCTACCGTGTGGCGGGACTGCCTCCCGGCCCTATCAGAATGCCGGAAGCGGCCACGGTGGACGCGGTGCTTGACGCCCCGGAGCATCCTTATATCTATATGTGCGCGCGCGAGGACTTTTCGGGCTACCACAATTTCGCCACGGACTATGCCACCCACATGGCCAACGCGCGCCGCTACCAGGCCGAGCTTAACCGCCGCGGCATAAAGTAATATTATTTCGTTATATTTGTAAGCAAATATGATCAGTGACAGAATTAAAAATATGATTCCTAAGATTCAGGAATTTATGAGCGGTCAGCCAATCAAAAAAGCTTGGCTGTTCGGCTCATGTTCCCGAGGAGAAGAGAATAGCGACAGCGATATTGACATTCTTGTCGACTATGACAATTCAAACGGACTGGTATCTCTCTTCAAAATGGGAAGAATATTGATGGATCTTACCGATTTGCTCGGATGCAAAGTTGATCTGGTTGAAAGCCGCGGGCTTATGGAATTTGCCCGCAAAAGTGTAGAACGCGACAAAATTCTTATTTATGAGAGACCCGCATAAAGACTCCGGCCGGATTACGCACATGCTGGATATGGTGCATCTTCTTGAAGATGCAGCCACCAAGCACACCTTGACAGAAATCCAATCTGACAGGATTCTTTTTTATGGCCTCTCCAAAATGGTGGAAATAATAGGAGCAGCGGCCTATATGACTACAAAAGAATTCAAAGCGAGTCATCCACAACTACCGTGGCGGGAAATAGAGGGAATGCGTCATATACTGGTACATGGTTATTACACAATAAGTGCCGAGGTATTATGGGACGTCATCCTAAATGACATTCCATCCATGAAACCGGTTCTCACGGCCTATCTTACAGAGCTCTCCGTCCACTGAAACGCATATTTGCAGTATAAGGCCGAGCTATTAAGCACTTTCTCCACCGATTTTCCCGAAGCAATCGAGGATCAGTCGCGGTACATGGCGTCGATGAGGTCGGCGTAGCGGGTGTTGATGACGGAGCGGCGGATCTTGAGGGTGTTGGTGAGTTCGCCGGCTTCCATGGAGAAGGGGGCTGCCAGGAGGGTAAAACGCTTGATTTTCTCGTAGGATGCGAGGCCCTGCTCGAGCGACTCTATACGCCGGGCCACGAGCTGCTTGACGCGGTCGGCCGTGGCCAATTCGGAAGGCGACTTGGCGTGTATGCCATGCTCGGCGGCATAACGTGCCAGAGCGTCATAGTCGGGATAGATGAGGGCCGAGACAAATTTACGCTTGTCGCCTATCACGGCTATCTGCTCGATGAGAGGATCCTTGGCAAGACGGCTCTCGATGGCCTGCGGGGCTATGTATTTGCCGTTGGAGGTCTTGAAAAGATCCTTGATGCGTTCGGTGAGGAACAGATTGCCGGCATCGTCGATGAATCCGGCGTCGCCGGTATGGAGCCAGCCGTCGGGGGTAAGGGCCTGGGCCGTGGCGTCGGGCTTGTTGTAGTAGCCGCGCATCACCGTGGGGCCTTTTACCATGATCTCGCCACCTTTACCTATCTTCACGTCAAGGCCGGGAAGCACGGTACCCACAGATCCGAACACATAATCCACATCGGGATAGCAGCTTACAGTGGCTGTTGTTTCGGAGAGTCCGTAGCCCACCACCATATTCACCCCGAGGCAATGGAAAAACTCCACTATGGCCGGATCAATGGCTGCGCCGGCGGTGGGGAACAATGTGCCGCGTTCCACTCCCATAACCCGTTTTACGGGTGTGATGATGAGCCTTTCGTACAACCGGTATTTCCACTGAAGCATACGGGGCACACGGAGGCCATGGCGCACATAGTAAAGGTTGCGGCGGCGTCCTACCGTGAGGGCACGGACGGCAACGGCGCGGCGCAATGGCCCGAGCTCGGCCATCTTGGTGCGTATCACTCCATAGGCTTTTTCCCAGAACCGCGGCACGGAACACATGCAGGTGGGACGCACCTCCTTGAGCGAACGCTGTATCTCGCGGGGATCATGGTTCACGTACACCCGCATTGAGAGCGACAGACAGAAATAGGTCCATGCTTTCTCGAAGATATGTGTCATTGGGAGGAATGATATGGATGTATCCTCCTGAGTGAGATAGTCGAGGCGCTCCACGTGCATGGCTATGATTTCGTTGAAATTGGCGTGGGTAAGCACGGCTCCTTTCGGCTCGCCGGTGGTGCCTGAGGTGTATATGAGCGTGGCAACATCCTCAGTCAGTGCCTGACGGGCGCGCGACTCCACTTTTTCAGCCACCTCGGCTGGCGCATCAAGCCCACGTTTTATAAAATCATCGAACGAGAGAGTACGAACGTTCCCGGGCATAGGCGTCACTCCTCCGGCCACCACTATCAACGACAGGGAGGGGCAGTCGGCAGCTATGCGGCACACGGCCTCATACTGCTCCTCACCTCCCACGAGAATAACCTTAGCTCCTGAATCGTTGACAATATAGCTCACCTGCTCGGGACTGGATGTGGAATATATCGACACCGTAACGGCACGGTTGCGGTAAGCGGCAAACTCCGTGACAAGGAATTCGGGCGAATTAGGACTGAACACCGCCACCTTTGCATCCGGCTCCACGCCTGCAATGGCCAGAGAGCGGGCCGCCGCATCGACGCTCCGCTCAAATTCATCCCAATTGACGGGAATCCAGGTGCCGGAGAGGTCGTCACGATAACTGAAAGCCTCACGGCTTGCGCCCCAACGGGCTGCCTGATGACGCGGCAGAAGAGTTAAAACATTCGACATATGCTAAGGTGGAAAATGAGTCGTTTTATATAAAATTTCGGCAAAGGTAGGGAGATTCCCCACAATATAAACCATTAGCGCAAAATAATTTGCAGATCCATTAACAATAATTGTGACATTACACTGATTTGCAAATAATGTGCACGGGCGCACAAACAGCAGAAAGAGACTTTTGGTTAAAAAATGCAAAAACAATGCTTTTTATTTTGGAAAACTATGTTTTATAGCAGAAAAAGCCATACCTTTGCAACGTGTTTTTCATGGTATTAGATTTAAGGTTAAGAAGATTATTCGTCGAGATGACGAGTAATTTTTTTTGCACCAAAGCCTCGATGCACAATAATTGGGGCTGATAGTAAGTTATTATAACAGCAGATATACTGTGCGTAACAACACAATCTCCCTGACAACAGATGAAACTTATAAGAATCATAGCCGCCGCAGGGCTCCTGACGCTGTCAATGGCAGTCTCGGCGCAGAAAAACGAGTTCAACCCTATTGAAACAGGTGTGAACTCCCTCAACATAGCTCCCGACGCCCGCGGCGCATCGCTCGGCGATCTGGGCGCGGCCACCGACCCCGACGCCAACTCACAATATTGGAACCCGTCGAAGTATGCTTTCGCATATTCCAACGGAGGTGTGTCGCTGAGCTACACCCCGTGGCTCCGCAAACTCGTAAACGACATATTCTTAGCCAATCTGTCGGGTTACTGGAAACTCGGAAGCTCGGACAACCAGGCCATTTCGGCTTCGCTCCGCTATTTCTCGCTCGGAGAGGTGACCACATCGCAGAACGAAGGGGATGCGGGCCAAACGTTGAATCCTTACGAACTGTCGGTGGATGTGGGCTACTCGCGCAAGCTGTCGGAGAAGTTCTCTATGGGCGTGGTGTTCCGCTATATCTATTCCGACTTGGGATTCAGTGACTCGTATGCGGGCGACCAGACCACCGGAGCATCGGCATTCTCAGCTGACATATCGGGCTATTTCACCACCTATCCCATAATAGGACGAAACGAATGCCAGTGGTCGTGGGGCTGGAACATATCCAACATAGGTACGAAAGTTTCGTATAACAACGGCGAGGACCCGGCATTCCTGCCGACAAACCTGCGCCTCGGAACCACATTCATGTTCCCTCTTGCCGATTATCACAACCTGGCCTTGAGCCTTGACGCCAACAAGCTCCTTGTGCCGGCCCGTCCGCGCCAGAGCGACTACGACAGCTCCACCGAAGGGCAGCAGGAATACCTGGATGCATTGGAGGACTGGGAAAACATGTCGCCCATAACCGGTATATTCAAGTCATTCTCCGACGCGCCCGGAGGCTTCAAAGAGGAGCTGAGGGAGATCACATGGTCGTTTGGCGCCGAGTATTCCTACAATGACCAGTTCTTCCTGCGTGCCGGCTATTTCTACGAGAACCAGTATAAAGGCAACCGCCAGTATTTCGGTGTGGGTGCCGGCTTCGCGCTCAATGTGCTGCGCCTGGACGCATCCTACATGATGGCTACGGCACAGAATTCGCCTCTTGACCAGACTCTGCGGTTCACGCTGACGTTTGACATGGACGGTATCAAGAATCTTTTCGGACGCAACAAGAAATGATGTGGCGATCGGGATTGGGGATGGACGTGCACGCCTTTGCCGAGGGGCGCGACCTGTGGCTGTGCGGCGTGAAAATAGAGCATGACCGTGGCCTGATGGGCCACAGCGACGCCGATGTGGCGCTGCATGCGCTGTGTGACGCACTGCTCGGAGCAGCCGCGTTGCGCGATATAGGCTATCATTTTCCCGACACGGATCCTGCCTACAAAGGGGCCGACTCGCGTGTGCTTCTGCGGCGCACAGCGGCGCTCGTGGCCGAAAAGGGATGGAGCGTGGGCAATGTGGATGTGACCATAGCCGCACAGGCGCCCAAACTGATGCCTTACATAGAGGAGATGCGCGCACGTGTGGCTGCGGATCTCGGAATAGACACCGACGCGGTGTCCGTCAAAGCCACAACAACCGAACACCTCGGGTTCACAGGCCGCAAGGAGGGGATAGCGGCTTTAGCCACCTGCATGATCCACAAGCCGTAACATACAGGCAGCTGCCTGTAAAATCACACTCCTCACACATGGGGAGAATAGTATCCCAGCCGGATCTTTTTACCCTTTCTTTTACACTAAATTTGGGAGAATTGCCTAAAAAGCGTATATTTGTCAGATAAGCCAACAACATCAATATCCGGTTAATCAAATTTTATGGAGAGGCATGGCAGATCGGGGGCGGGGCGTATGCTCAAGCGAGTGCGGGTGGTGATGAGTGTGATATGCGCTCTGACACTGTCGGCATTATATCTTATGCCCGGGATCGCGCTACAGGCGGGGGCAGGATGGCTGGCGAAGATCCAGTTTCTACCGTCGGCCATAGCATTTGTTCCTGTGGTGTTTGTGGGCTGGCTCATTGTCACGCTCCTGTTGGGCCGCGTGTATTGTTCAAGCGTATGCCCGCTCGGGGCCTTGCAGGACGCTGTGGGACATATCCACCGGCGCAGCCGCGGCGCATCGCACCATTACAGTTACCGTGCGCCGCTGCCGGTGCTGCGCAATTGCACGGTGGCCCTGACACTCGGAGCCTTGGTTACAGGGATAACCGTCATTCCCGCCATACTGGATCCATACAGCATATACGGGCGTATGCTCAACTCATCGTTAGGCGCCCTGGTGCGTACGGACTCGCCCGGGATAACGGTGACATGGATAGGTGCAGCACTGTCGGCTGCCACACTCGCCGCCATAATAATATTGGTGCGCAAAGGGGGACGGCTGTGGTGCAACACGATATGTCCCGTGGGCACTACATTGGGATATATAAGCCGACACTCAGTGATGAGAATGGACATAGACACCGACCTTTGCGTTCACTGCGGCAAATGCGAGGATGTGTGCAAAGGGGAATGTATAGACCTGAAAGTATCGACAGTGGACGGCTCACGGTGTGTGAACTGCTTCAACTGCGTGAGCGTATGCCCCACCGGGGCCATACGCTATACCTACACCCGCAAACAGCTCTCCATACCCCTGATGCAGCGGGTTAAGCCCTCTGCAGCTCCCTCGGCTACGATATCACGCCGCTCGTTCATGATCACAGCCGCAGCGGCAACGGCCGCAGCAGCAACAGCACGCGGAAAGGGGCGCCGCAAGCGCACTTCGGCCACCGGCCCCCTTTCGTCGGGCCCTGTGGCCCCTCCGGGAGCAAGCGACATTAAGGCGTTCTTAGACAAATGCACAGGCTGCGGCCTGTGTGTGGCGTCATGCCAAGGGAATGTACTGAAGCCGTCGGTCAGCGAGTACGGCCTTATCCATATTTTCCATCCGGTGCTTGATTTCAACCGGGGCTACTGCATGGAAGAATGCACACGGTGCAACAACGTATGCCCTACCGGCGCGCTCACTCCGCTCACTCTCGGCGAGAAACAGCTCACGGCAATAGGTAAATCGCGCCTGAATCCTCAACGCTGCATAGGGTGCGGGGCCTGCGCGGGCGCCTGCTCGTATGAAGTGATACGGATGGCTGAGACCGACGGGCACTATTATCCCCGGATAGACCTGTCAAGGTGTGTGGGGTGCGGGGCGTGCGCCAACATATGTCCCAAGCAAGCACTAACAATCGACCCTGTAAATTAACAGCGGCTTTAAAGTCAAGAGCATAAGACACATTATATAATCCATTTATCACGCAAACCAATCATGAAGAAATTTCTACTCCCATTGTTTACCCTATGCCTCACAGGGTTACCGCTCCATGCGGCCACCATACTGACCGATACGTTCGATTATCCGGAAGGATTGCTTTACGGCCAAGGGCGGTGGATACGCTACGGTGCCAAAGAATCGAATCCGATAGAGGTGACGGACAAAGCGCTGTCGCATCCCGGATATGCCGACACCCCAGCAGGCAAGGCCGTGAGCTTAGCCAATATAAACGGAGCGGCAAGCTCGCAGGTGATATTCCGGCAGAAAGGCGAAGAAGCTTTCACCGGCACAATATTCTACTCGGCGCTGATCAATGTGGAGTCGCATCCGACGTCGGCACGCGCGGCGGCCATAATGTGCCTCACAGGAGCTAACGCATACGATGCCACCAAGTTTGGCGACGGCGAGCCGGGAAGCGAAGGCGGAGGCCTCTTTACCAAGCAGGGATCGACCGAGGGCACCTATAATGTAGGCATAGGTCGCGGGGTGGCGATAAACGGCAATATCAAGACTGATATAGAATGGGATTCGCGTGACTTAACCTGCAACACCACGCATCTGATTGTTGTGAGCTACACCCGCACGCCTGAGGACGGCAATGCCGACACTATGCAACTATGGATAGACCCGACTGAAGCCGATATGGAGTCACCTGCGGTGACTTTAGGCGCCACAGCCGGAGGGGAAGCCACTTTGGCCGACATAAGGGGATTCGAACTGTCGCAGCGGTCAAGCCTGAGCGCCAAGATGCCCGACACCATTGTAGACGAGGTGCGTGTGGCCGACTCATGGACCGATATATTCCATCCTGCCGGAACTCCTGACGATGAACCTGAATTCGAGCTGTCGGAGGCAGGGATAGAATTCGGACGCATCTATGCAGGGTTGACATACCGGCGCACCGTGACTGTGACAGGGCGCAACCTCACCGGCGATGTGACGCTCACCACGGGCAAAAGCGGCCTGACGGAGCTGGACCGCACGGTGTTGCCAAAGGATGAGGTAATGTCGGAAGCAGGCGCACAGTTCACAGTGACACTGAATGCCGCCGACAGCCGTTACAGTTCGGAAACGGTGACACTTTCATCGGAAGGAGCCATGCAGCGCTCACTGTCGGTAAGATGGAGCTTAGTGCCCTCGGAGGACGGCACCACCCTGCGCGAACTATATGACGAGGATACACACGACATGAGTTCCATATATGTCTATACCGGCCAGGCCATTGTGACATTCATCGACACTTACTACGATCCCATATTCGAACGCACGGTCAATTCAATTTTCATAGAGGACAGCACGGCAGCCGTCGAGGTGCGCTCGGCCGGAGGATGCGGCTACGATGAAGTGAGCATAGAGGGTGTGAACGAGGGCGATATAATAACGGATCTGGTGGGTTCGATAATCTATTCGGACGGCGGGGTGATATTCGTGCCGCGAACAGCCGACTCCTACACTGTGGCCGGGCACGGCGAGCCGCTTACACCTGAGGCCATGACGCTTGACGAGATTTTCAATGCCGAGCATCAGGATGTGATGTACCGGCTTGTAACCGTGCCTGAGGTGAGTTTCGATGAAAAATATATAGACGGCGGCGATTACTATGGCATATTCAACTCACCGAAGTATCAGATCTATGACGCAACAGGAACATTTGGATGGATGTGGTGTTGCAACGGCGCCGACTACCACAATCAGTCGACCGAGGGTTATTTCGACAGTGTGTGGAACCTTACCGGCATTGTATATGAGATCACTCCGCTTACTATAGCCCCGCGCTCCACGGCTGATTTCGAATTTGTGCGCAAACGCGAAGATTCGTCAATAGGAACAATCGAAACCGACGGGGAACAACAGGTGACGGGACGCTACGACGTATACGGACGTGTTGCCGGGCCTGAAACCCGTGGCGTGATAATAGAAACCTTACAGAACGGAAAAGTGCGGAAAACGGTAAGGTAATTTACCGTCCCATACCATAATAAAACCGCAGCCACCGGATCCTTGTAAAAGGCCGATGGCTGCGGTGATGTTTCAGGCAGAGATAAATCTACTTGGGTTCGAGCGTGATGAGCGGCACGAGCATTTCCTCCATGGATATGCCACCGTGCTGGAATGTGCCGGTGTAATACTGAACGTAATGGTTGTAATTGTTGGGATAGGCGAAAAAGTCGCGGCCCATAGCGAATATGTATGCGCTCGAGAGGTTGGGAGCCGGAAGGCCGAAATGCTCCGGACGCTTTATCTCGTAGACCTGCTTGGGATTGTAGGACAGATTCTTGCCCACTTTGTAGCGGAGATTGGTGTTGGTGGAGCGCTCGCCTACCACCTTGACAGGATTGTCGACACGTATGGTGCCGTGGTCGGTGGTGAGCACCACGGTGCATCCGGCCCGTGCTATAGCCCGGAAAAGCTCTATGGCTCCGGAGTGGCGGAACCACGATTGGGTAAGCGAACGGTAGGCGGCATTGTTGGCCGCGAGCTCGCGGATCATCTTGGACTCGGTGCGGGCATGCGAAAGCATGTCGATGAAGTTGAACACCACCACATTCAGGTCGTTGGAAAGCAGCGACTTGAAATCACGCACAAGGCGCTCGGCTGCGGCATTGTCGTTGATCTTGTTGTAGGAGAAACGGTCGCGGCGGCGGAACCTCTCTATCTGGGTGGCAATGAGGGGAGCCTCGTTGAGGTTCTTGCCTTCGTCCTCATCCTCGTCGACCCACAGATCAGGGAACATGCGCGATATCTGCAACGGCAGCAGTCCCGAAAATATGGAATTGCGGGCATACTGTGTGGCTGTGGGAAGAATGGCGGTGTATATTTCCTCTCGCCAGTTGAACAGATCGGCCAGTGCCGGTTTTATAGCGTCCCACTGGTCGAGACGGAAATTGTCGATGAGGATAAAGAACACCTTACGCCCCTGGTCAAGCGCGGGGAATATACGGCGGCGGAATATGTCGGGGCTCATGAGCGGACGGTCGGAGGGTTCGGCTGTGATCCAGTCCTCATAGTTGCGGCGCACCATTTTGCAGAATTCCTGATTGGCCTCGGATTTCTGCATCTCAAGCATCTCGTCCATGCGGGTGTCGGTGGAGGAGAGCTCCATTTCCCAGAACACAAGCTTACGGTAAAGGCTGATCCAGTCGTCGAGCGATGCGGCCGAATTGATCTGGGCGGAAATATTGGCGAATTCCCTCTGATAGGCCGATGAGGCTTTCTCGCTCACCAGTTCCTCACTATGCAGATTCTTTTTGATGGACAGAAGTATCTGCATTGGGTTGACCGGCTTTATGAGATAATCGGCAATCTTGTTGCCCACGGCCTGGTCCATGATGTTCTCTTCCTCACTTTTGGTAATCATTATCACGGGAATATGGGGATGCTCGCGCTTTATGAGGCTAAGAGTCTCAAGGCCGGTAAGGCCCGGCATATTCTCGTCAAGTATGATAAGGTCAAAAGGACGTTCGGCCACAAGCTCCAACGCATCACGGCCGCTGTTGGCCGTGATTACGTCGTAGCCTTTGGCTTTGAGAAACAGGATATGGGGCTTGAGGAGGTCTATCTCATCGTCAGCCCACAGGATTGTGTTCGCCATGTCCGGTAAAACAGTGTCTAATGGTGGGATCAGTGACAGTGGCCGCAGCCGCAGGAGTCGTGGCCGTGATCGTCGCCACATCCGCACGAGTCATCGCAACCGCACGAGTCATGGCCGCAGCCGCAACCATGGGCCGGCTGCAATTCCTCGGGAGTGGCGTCGCGCACTTCAAGAATCTCTCCGTCGAACCTCACATCCTTTCCGGCAAGAGGATGGTTGAAATCCATACGCACATTCTTGGCAGTGACTTCAAGCACCTTGCCGTTGATGCGGAAACCGTCGGCGGTCATCATGGGCACATATGCGCCGGGCTTGACCATCTCGGAGTCGAATTTGCCTTCCACTTCGAATATCTCGCGGGGAAGTTCGGCAATCTGCTCTATATCGTAAGGGCCGAATGCTTCGTCGGCCTTGACAGTGACATTGAATTTTCCACCTTTCTCAAGGCCCTCGATGGCTTTTTCCAAGGGCTGTATCATGCCTCGGGTGACTCCGAACACCACTTTTTCAGGATCGGATTTATCACTCTGATGCACAAGGGTTTCTTTTCCGTCGGCGTCAATGCAGTAAAGGTCATAACCCATCTCTACATATTTGCCGGGTTCGATTTTTTCCATAATTCTATAATTTATATAATGTATGTCTATTAAACGCGCGCGGGCGCCATATAGTAGGCGCCTTTGCGTTTTTTATGTTTTATTTGGATAAACAGATCCGGATCAGTCGTCCTCCTCAAGCGACATGCCGCTCTCCAGCTCGTCGAGTTCGTCGGGAAGCATGTCGTTGTCAGCTGCTTCGTCGGCTGAGGAAGTCTCGGCTCCATCATCGTCGTTGCCGGATTTCTTCTTTACCGCCGCTTTGCCGCCGTCGGATTTAAGGGCCTCCATAACAAGGGCCTCAAGCTCCTCGGCAAGAGCCGGATTATCCATAAGCACCTGTTTGGCGGCATCGCGCCCCTGCGCTATCTTGGAGCCGTTGTAGCTGAACCACGAACCGCTTTTTTTGATTATGCCATAGTCTACACCGAGGTCGATTATCTCGCCTGTGCGCGATATTCCCTCGCCGAACATAATGTCGAATTCGGCGCGACGGAATGGTGGAGCCACCTTGTTTTTCGTCACTTTCACCTTGGTGCGGCGACCGAAGATCTCTTCATTTTTCTTAATGGCCGAAGAGGAACGTATGTCAATACGCACTGTGGCATAGAATTTCAGGGCGTTGCCGCCGGTGGTGGTTTCCTGCGGGCCGAATGTGATGCCACCGATCTTGTCGCGCAGCTGGTTGATGAAGATACAGCAGGTCTTGGTGCGTGCGATCGTGCCGGTAAGCTTGCGCATGGCCTGCGACATAAGGCGTGCCTGGAGACCTACGTTGCGGTCGCCCATGGTGCCTTCAATCTCGGACTTAGGGGTGAGTGCGGCCACAGAGTCGATCACGAGAATGTCGAGGGCTCCGGAACGTATCAGCTTCTCGGCAATTTCGAGAGCCTGCTCGCCGTTGTCGGGCTGCGATATATACAGATTGTTGACATCCACGCCGAGTTTCTCGGCATAAAAGCGGTCGAAGGCGTGTTCGGCGTCAATGATGGCGGCCATTCCGCCGAGTTTCTGAGCCTCGGCTATGGCATGTATGGCGAGAGTGGTCTTACCTGATGACTCGGGTCCGTAGATCTCAATGATTCGTCCGCGGGGGAAGCCTCCCACTCCGAGGGCGTAGTTAAGCCCTACGGAGCCTGTGGGTATTACCTCCACATCCTCCACTTTATCATCGCCAAGGCGCATTATAGCACCTCGGCCATAGTCTTTCTCTATCTTGGCGAGGGCCTGATTGAGAGCGTTGAGGCGCACATCCTTGGTGGCGCCTGCGGCAGCTCCGTCAGACTTCTTCACAGTTTTTTTCTTTTCCATATGTGTTTATGTTGTCATGTTTGTTTCTGATGCAAAGATAACGCACCACGCGGGCACATAGATTTCACGCCGCAGTTAATATGCGTTAACGTCAGGCGTCGGGAAGTTCAACGGTGAGCAAGCGGGTGCCGTCATCGTGCGGCTCGATGGTGACCCTCATCTCATCGCCGGGAAGGAGTTCCTCTATGCGCTCGGGCCATTCGATAAGACACAGTGCACCGGAGTCGAAATAATCCTCCACTCCGAGGTCGAGAGCCTCGTCGACGGATTCAAGGCGGTAAAGGTCAAAATGGTATATCAGCTCAGCTGTTGTGTCGGAGCGATATTCGTTTATTATGGAGAACGAAGGGCTGGATGTGGCGTCGTTCTCAACACCGAGCACTCGGGCCAGGGCGTTGATGAAAGTGGTTTTGCCCGCACCCATGGGGCCGTAGAATGCGAAAACCGTGGTGTCGCCCATCATGGCGGCAAATTCACGTGCGGCATCGTCAACGGCTTCTATGGAGGGGATGGTAATTGTTTTTTTCATGATCGGAGACTGAATGATTAATCAATGGAACCGGGCTGGATGGCGTCGGGCTGCACCTGAGGCATGACCTTGACACGCACGCCGGCTATGCGGTGATGGCTGACGTCGAGCACAAGGAAACGGCAACGTCCTATAACGATCGACTCCTTCTTGGCCGGGAAGTCGCCTTTGGCGGCAAGCAGCATGCCGGCCACTGTCTCGCAGTCGTCAGTAGCAGTGTCGTACTCGTCGGGGTCAAGGCCTGTGATACGGAAAAAATCGGTAAGGGGGGTCTTGCCGTCGAAGATATATGTGTCGTCGGGAAGGCGCCGATAGGTTTTCTCGTCGTTGTCGTACTCATCGTCGATGTCGCCCACTATCTCCTCAAGCACATCCTCAAGTGTGACGAGGCCACGTGTGCCCCCGAATTCGTCTATCACAACGGCCATGTGGATATGACGGCGCCGGAAATCCTCAAGCAGGTCGTCGATCATACGGCTTTCAGGCACGAAATAGGCCTCTCGCAGAAGTTTCTGCCATTCGAAACCGGCGGGTGTGCAGCCTATATAGGGCAATAGGTCGCGGGCATAGAGAATGCCACGGATATTGTCCTGCGTGTCCTCATATACGGGAAGGCGGGAGTAGCCGCTTGAGATCACGGTTTCCATCACTTCATGGAACGACGATGTGATGTCTATGTCGGTTATATCCACGCGTGGGGTCATTATTTCCGCCGCGGTGGTCTCGCCGAATTTCAATATGCCTTCAAGCATTTCCTTAGCATCGGGAGCGCGGAGATCGGTTATTTCAAGCGCCTGCGAAAGATCATCGGCAGTCAACGATTCGGCCCGTTTGGTAACGATGCGGTTCACTATACCTGTGCTGCTGACAAGCATTGACGACAGAGGGTGGAATATCCTGACCAATGCCGACACACCGCCATAAGCGAACCGGGCCCAGCGCAAGGGGCCGGCGTTGGCGTAAAGCTTGGGAAGTATCTCGCCGAACAACAGAATGAGGAATGTGAGGATCACTGTCTGAAGCACAAAGCTCCAAAGCTCGCTCATTCCGGCGAAAACAGGGCCGAGGGCATAGTTGCACAGAATGACTATGGCCACATTTACAAGGTTGTTGCCTATGAGAACGGTGGCGAGCAAACGCTCGGGCTCGGCAAGCAGGCGCCGTATCCTGGCGCCCCAGTCGGTGTTGTCAAGCTCCTCGTCGTCGATCTGAGGAATGGAAAAAAAGGCTATCTCGCTCCCGGAAATGAATCCCGAAAGGGCGAGGGCTAAAATGGCGATCAATAATGCTATTATCTGGTCGATCCCGAATGAGTCGGGAAGCATCAGGGCTACGCCCTTGATGAAACATGCCGCGCTATCGGCGGCCGGAAGGGGGTCTGCGTCCACTAATCGAGGGTTTGGTTACACATATCGGCCAAGGGCCGCATTTACCCTGCAAATATACGATTTTTCCGGACTGCGGCCAAACCCCGACAGCAAAAGAAATGATCGCTATCCGGATTTAAACAATAACAAAAGAAACGTCCCGCAGCGGATCGGAGCTGCGGGACGCCTGCAGGTTGGCGGCGTGCCTGGCGGGCTTGCCGCGAGAGGGGTCAATCAGGGATTATTTCACCATCACCTTCTTGCCGTCTACGATGTAGATGCCGGCGGGGAGGGTGCCGAGAGCCGATGCGCGGCCCACGCATATGCCCTGAAGGTTATATACCGGTGCGGAGGATGACGAAGCATCGGTGCCTACGGTATCGATAGCGGAGCTGTCCTTCTCGATTGCGATAAGGGTGGAGGGATCGTTTACGATCACCTTGAATGCGCCGTCCTCACCTGCTGCCACGGGTTCGTCATTCACGCTTACGGAGAGGTTGGCTCCATCCTCGGGAGTAACAAGGATCTGGGTGCCGTTAAGGGCGGTAAATGATGAGGTGAAATCGGTCACGGGCACTATCACGTCACGTGTAACGGTGCATGCAGCGTCCTGGGCCACATTGAATGTAACGTTGCATTCAACAGGTTCGACTGAAAGGAAAATCTTAAGCACATCCTGATTGTCAAGACCCACCTGGTAGGAGGATCCACCCTCATAGAGAGGATTCATGAGCAGGTCGTTGACAAACACTTTTCCAACAAGAGGATTCTCGCTGTACCAGCTCAGGCCAAAGGGACTCATGCCGCTGTAGAAGTCGATAATGTTATATCCGTCAGCAATGGATATCTCGTTGCGGTCGGCACTCTGGAATGAGAAGTACTGGGTGGCAGCGGCACGGTTGTCGATCCACACCACAGCTGTCTTGTCCATGGTGATCTTCGACGAATTGAACTGCAGAACGTCACCGTCAGCAAGGTTGGTGCCTGTGGTATAGGAGTCGAGGAGATCACCGTTAAGTGTAACGGAGTTGATGAGACATCCGGCAGCGGCTTCCCATGATACATAAGGATTGTTTTCGGAGAGTTCGACGGTATTTGATCCGGCAACAAGAGTGATAAGGTCGTTCTGGTATGAATAACCGCGATAAAGTTTAACAGTGGTGGGATCCTCCACAATCACAGTGGCCGATACAGTGCCATAGGGATGTGCTGTCACCTCAACGGTCATATCGTCCAGAATAGTAGTATTATAGGAATAGCCACCGGTCCAGCTGATGTGCTGTCCGTCAATCTTAACGGATTCGATATTATACATAGGATTAGAGTTGAATCCTATCGACTTTCCGGATTTGGTGGCTACAGTCAGCCCGTTGAAATCCTCCACAGGGGTGCCGTCTACGGTAACTGAGCTTATGGCACCCTGCCCATCTTCGGAGTAAACAAAAGTGATTGTAACATCCTTTTCGGGAATAATGGCGGTGATGTCGATCTGGCAGTCCTGTGTGAGGGGCACGTTGTAGGCTCCACCTTCTGCGGCCACGGGTTCTCCATTCAGGGTCACGGCATAAAGCGGCATGTTGTAAACGGCCGACGATATTGAAAGCGATGTTTCGGTGGTGGGGTCGAACTTCACTGTGTTGGAGCCGTTAACGAGGGCCACGCGCGATGATGTGCCTGCAAGGACGGCTGACACCCTGTCGGCATCGTCAACATTCACCGTGCAGCTTGCGGTACGTGCCTCGTCAAGATTTTTTGTCACAACGGTGTAGGTTCCGGCGTTGTAGGAGTTGGCATAGAAGTACCATGTGTTGTCATAAAAACCCTGGGGTGAACCGGCGGCGTTTGTGATTGACACCAACGCATAGGGGGGTATGGCCCGCAAGGTTATGGAACCGTATTCCTGCAAGGAGAAGGTGTTGTTGCCTGCCACGAGATCAACATCCTCATAGTTCACCTGGCATATCAGGGCCTCGGGATTATCGATGTTGAGCACTATCGTGACATCATCGGCGTGAGATGCGGAGGCTCCGAACAGAGCCACAAGCATCACAAACATAAGAGTGTAGATTTTTTTCATTGTGTTGTTGGTTTAATTATTAAAAGCAGGGACGCATCATGCAGGTGCGTCCCTGCGGAAATTCAGATTTTACGGATAATTATTTAACAAGCACTTTGCGTCCGCCCACGATATAGATACCGGGAGCAAGGTCACGGAGAGCCTCCGCACGTGCTACATTAGAGCGGATAAGCATACCGCCCATATTGTAGACTGAAACGGTTTCATTATCGGTGTTGTCAACGCTTACATTTTCTATTCCGGATTCATCTACCAGAATCATACCGGTGGTCATGGTGAGTTTAGGGAATACAGAGTTGGTCATGAGGCACATCAGCTTTTCATCAAAAGGATTTGCGAATATAGCTTTGCCGCCATCCATCCAATATTCTTCGCCCGGGATAAGGGTCTCGCCGGTCCATATCTGATTTTCCTCATCATATACAGCCTTGCCAAAATACCAGGTGTATGCTGTTTCCGTGTTACCTACCTTAGCCACAGCCGACAGATCCACAGTGCCATCAATGCATTCGGGCTGCAGAGCGGCCTGGTTGTCGTAATAATAGACATAGAGGCGGGTGTCGGACTGAAGCGGGAGCGTGGCGAACGTGAAGCGGTTCCATGCAAGATCCAGACCGATAAGAGTGGATTTCACGGGAGTTATGTCTATTTCGGATAGCTCGTTATTCCTTAGGAAGATTTGCGAAAGTACAGGGAGTCCCTGGAGGCTGATGTTACTGAGCTGATTGCCTGTTAAGCTGAGATTCCACAGAGCCGGATTGTTGAATGTCACGGATGTGAGCAGGTTGTTGTCCAAAGCTATGCTTTCAACTGTGGGGAACGCCGACCCGTCGAATTCTGTAAGCTTGTTGTTCATCAGCACCAAGGAGCGTAGGTTGGGGTATTTCTCCGCCAAGGCAGATGAAGTAAGTTCATTACCGAGGAGTGAGAGTTCCTGAGTGGTCTGCGACTCGGGCAGGTGCATCTTGTCGGCTGTAAGCTTGGCTCCGTTGATGGAGAGGTTGATAAGCTTGGTGAGTTTGGTGACATCGATCTCGGCCATAGGCATGTCGTTAAGCGAGAACACGGACACATCCTCGGCTGAATCATATGTATAAACCTTGACCTGAGCGCCAGCATAGGTGGGCTGCCCGGGATAGGATATATAGGAGGTCTGGAGAGGATATTCCTTATATTCGGTGCCGTCGCCGCGCCAATCGATATAGAGTGTGGTAGGCTTGTGGCCGGTGAATATCACTTCGCCGTAACCGTTCTCAGTAGTTGTGAAAGAGGCTATGACGTTAGTGGGAGCGCCCATTACGGTAACATCAGTAGTGTTATACACATTCTCACCGGCAAACTGCGGAAGGGCAGGATGCGTCATGGAGCAATATACTGTGCCGAGGTCGGTTTTGAGGAAGCGTGTGCCGCCTTTGTCACATTCAATGTCAACACCGTTTACAAGTGCCGTGCCATCGGTCTTGAACCAGGCGAACTGTGTGCCCTGGCCGTTGATTTCACGATACAGTGAGCTGAGATTTATGGCGGGAGCCTTGACCGAGATTTCGAACTTGGCCTGCGGGGCATAAACATAACCAGCACCATATGTCGCAGGATCGGGCACATTGGCTATGGTCATGCTGTTGTTGCTTATGTCGAAATGCGAAAGGCGGAAGAACTTGTCAATAAGCAATCCTCCGATATTGTTGTGGCTCAGATCAATATACGATGCCTCGGTTACGTAAGCGAGGGAATAGTTATCGTGAGTAATCTCGTTGTGGCTCAGATCGAGATAATCAAGATAGTAGTGATTGGTGAGATTGTAATCGGTAAGCTTGTTATGACTCAGGTCAACGTGACGGAACGGACGAGGATCGGTGTATTCAAAGTCGGCGATATTGTTATGCGAAGCGTCAATATAATTGAGCACGTTTTTCTCATAGTTGCCGTAGACACCTTTGATACTGAGGCTGTAAAGCTCGTTGTTGCTGAGGTCAAGATAGGTAAGGCAACGGTTGTACTGGAGATCGACCGAATAGAGGCCACATCCGCTTAGAACGAGACGACGCAGTTCGGTGGCCTTGCTCACATCGGCGTTATAGAGTTGGAGTCCCGACACTTCGAGAGAGGTCATCACATCGTTTTCGGCCACATATATATTTACCAGACCCTGGAAACCCTGGGGCGCGGGAATATTGACATTGGGCGCAGAAGCTTCATCGGAGAAAGTCGATGTAAATTCAGTCATGTTGCCATTGCCGAAGTCGATATAGAATGTGCGCGGTGCCGATGCCGTGGCGCCATCAATACCGACAGAGAATGTGATATTGGTGCCGGATGCAGGCACAGCCATCGACAACGAGCCTACCAACGACGGTTTACCCATATCCTCGGCTTTTTTCACAAGGAAAGGTGTGGTGGAAAGTGTGTAGTCGGCCAATACATCGTTAGAGAACTGAACGTAGACGGAATCGGCAACAGCTTCATTGAAAGTGACCTTGCCGTCAACATAGGTGTAAAGAGCGGCGTCAAGTTCCACAGGCTCGCCGTTGTAGGGCATACGGAACACTTTGGCAGATGTAACAGTGTTGGCGCGCAGCACACGTGAGCTGAGATCGAGTACCGAACCGACTCCAAGCGAACGGGCCACAGGCATATCGTTCTGCAGATAGAAATATTCTCCCCAGGTGTTGCGGGGCAACGGCAGGGTGGCATAATCCATGTCATTCTTCATCACATTGACGCTGTACAGCTCTGTGTTGGATGTCAGATCAAGCGATGTGAGTTTGTTGCCGCGAAGGATGAGATGAGAGATCAGGGGATTTTTGGACAGATCCACTGACGCGAGGTTGTTTGAGCCGAGGTTGACTACCCACAGGTCGGGGTTGTGGGAAAGGTCGATGTTTTCAAGTTTCACATCGGTGTTGATTGTTCCCGAAGAGTGATCGCCATAGAATTGCTGAAGTTTGGTGTTTTTGCTCAGGTCAATGTTTCGTATACGCGAATCGCCTATGTTAAGAACAAGAAGCTCGGGATTTTTTGAAACATCAAGGGTCTCCACGTCGGTAAGCTCCACATTGAGTCGCTTGAGATTGGGGCATCCTGTGGGATCGGCTGTACGCAACCCGCGGTTGTGATATCCGTCGAACACCTGAAGCGCAGGATAATCGCTGAGATTGAAGCTCTGATCCATATAGTCGATTATCGTGCACTCAAGGATGGTGAGCATGGGTTTGGGCGTTCCGACCTTGAGGGGTGTGGTTGCCGTGAAGGGGTTGTCGTTCAGATAAATGGCATAGGCATTGACAAACGGGGTGAGATCAAGCGACTGAAGAGCGTTGTGCTGAAGGCTTATCACTTCAAGATTAGTGCACTGCGACATTTCTATGTCGGTTACATAGCCCCCGTCAAGCACCAGCACGTCAAGGTTGAGCGGGTCTCCGTAGATTTTAATGGTTCCATTGGCATCGGCGCGCAGAGGCACCCATGTTCCGGTCCATTCACCTGTGGATGGATCCACGTTGGCTGCCTCTATCTCAACTTCGTTGAGTCCGGCACCCATGTCCACATCATAGTAGGCTTTCTGCCGTGTGCCGAGCAGTATCGAGAACTTGTTGGATGGCCCCACTTCCGTGTAGGCGCTGGAATGGATTGTAATGATGGGTGTTTCCGTTTCCTGCGCACCGGCAGTGACGGTCATCGACATGACCGCCGCCAGTGTGAGAAACGCCCTGCTGATAAATCGTTTCATCGGTTGATTATTGATATAAGAGTTAATATTATTATAATGTGTGAATTCAAGATACCTGTGATTACTTCACTGTAACCTTTGCGGAATGGCGTCCGTTGACCGATATAATGTAGATGCCCGGAGCAAAACCGGAAAGATCGACCACTGTTTCATCAGCGTCAACTTTCTCGGCTCGCACTTTAGAGCCGTCAACAGCATAAACAGCCACATCAAGCACAGAGGTCTCGCCAAGGAAGACGTTGAACATATTCCGACCGGCCGGTGTGACGATAAGGCGGTCGTTGCGCCCGTCGGCCTGAATGCCGTCGATACCGGCTCCGGCAAGACGTATGGCTTCCTTGAGTCCGGCAAGAGCATTGAACTTGCCTGCACCCCAGCGTACGGGATCTGCGGCAGCTACATCCTCGTCGACAGTCGATGTGGTGGCTATGATCTCTTTGATTTCGTCAATGGTAAGGCTCGGATTTGCTTCAAGCCACAGGGCTATGGAGCCGGCCACGAAAGGTGTTGACATAGAGGTGCCTACTTCCTGCTTCCAGTAGTTGGTGCGTTTTTCCTCTTCAAGCTTGGCAGAACATATGTAATCGAGCTGTTCGGAATTGAACTGCTTGGCATAAGGCCATGAAACGGAGCTGATTATAGCAGCGCCCGGGGCACACACGGTGGGAAGGTTGCGTCCGTCCGCAAGGGTGCCGAAAGAGGAGAAACCGCTTATACCGCCTACACGGAATCCTTCGCCTTCGTAGCGAGAAGTTCCTCCATCGAGGCATGGCCAGTTGTTACGTGTGTTATACGACCCGACCACAATCATGTTGTGAGCCACGGCCATGTCGGATATGGATCCGTTTTCGGAACCGTCGGTGAAGCCGGCCACTCCGTAGCTGTCAAGCCAGGTGTTCTGTCCGTCGCAATAGCAGTCGATGCGCTTTCCTGCGGCTCCCGTCACTTCGAATCCGAGCACATAGTCGTCGTTGAGGTTGGTTTTTGGGTTGTTGAATACATAGTAATCAACCATGCCGTAATAGCGGCCTGTCTGCTCGTCAAGCTTCATGCCCACTCCTACGTAACCCGAGAATGCCTTGACGAATGTGGGATCACCCACCACATCCTCCTCTGTGATCTGATAGTCAGTCGACGATGTGTAATAGGTACCGATATTCTCACCTGCCACGGGCATTGTATAAGCCGTATGGTAGCCGCGCTTTTTGTTGTATATCACGGCCTTGATCTCAATGGGGGTGTCATCCTCACACCATATCTCCACTGATCCGGCACGTCCGGTAAAGCTGTCGGCCACATCCGGGTCATACTGATAGGCATAAGGATAGATGAATGACTTGAAGGTTTTTTCCTCCTCCGTAAGGGTTTTGTTCAGGGCTATCTTGAGGTCGCCTTCGTTTCCGGCGGATATGCATATTATAGCTTCCTGTCCTACAAGATCCATGAACTGGGCCATCTGCGAATTCGGGTCGTGGGGCCCGGAAGTGCTTCCGAGCGAAAGATTGTAGACCAACGGATATTGCATGAAGTCGGCATAGTTAAGCAGATACTGCATGCCATAGGCCACGAACACATCGGAGAGCTGGCCGCACGACACGGCAAGATCAGCCTGCGGAGCCACACCGTAGTATTTGCAGTCCTCGGTGAGGTATTCCGTGGTTTCAGGCACCTTGGGATCAGCCCAGGGCTTTGCCACGGTGACAGGACCGTTGTAGCTTCCACCAAGAATACCGAGGGTGTGGGTGCCATGATAGCCGTTGGCATCGTCGGTGACAAAGTCGGATATGTTGGTGTAGTTGTAATGGTCCTCCACCATCTGCGACCCCGAAGCATTGGCACGGAGCCATGTGAGGTAGCCTATGCGCGATTCGCCGTTGGCGTAGCGGAAATTGATGTGGTGGGGATCCACTCCCTGGTCAACGATGGCCGCCACCACTCCTTTTCCTGTGTAAGCACGGGGAAGGCCGGCTTCGGGACGGTTGAAGTGAATTGCATCGATTTGCTGTTCTTCGCGGGCTTTGTCCATGTTCATGTTAAGCTCGCGCTGAAGGCTCATGGCTTTGACACAATCAAGCGATGACACACGCTCCGCATCATTCATGGCAACCTCAACAATTGCTATGTTCTCACGACATGTAAGGACTTTTACCCCCTCTTTTTCCAGGTCGGACTGAGTGAATCCGTCAGCAATTGTCACAAAAGCGAGCTGTACGTCCTTTGTGGCGAGAAGAGGCTTTTTGCCTATGGAACGCAAGGGGTTACGGGTTGCGGCCATCTGTTCGAGGCGATGACGGCGCAATGAGCTAAGGCTCTGAAGATCAAGCCGCTGCGCAGCCACATCAGCACCTATGAGCAATACTAAAATCGGTAAGTAGAATCGTTTCATATAGATCTTGTTTAGATACTATGGATTTATTATCAGTTTAGATTATGAATTTAAAGGGCTTCTGAGAAATGTGTTAGATGTTATGACACAATGTGAATTTTGCGCTAATATATGACAATTAATGCAAAAACAAGCACCGCAACTATATTTTTATGATTTATTAACATTAATATGTCGCTTTTTACATGGTATAACCTTTGGTACAAAGATACACAGCTTGCATATTGTTTGTTTTTGTAAGAAAACACACCAAAAACACTTACAGATTTAATCAAGTAATAAATCCATACTCCAGCCTGAATTTGTGTAAAAATATAGAAGCGGGAATCCGGCTTGTATCGGATCCCCGCTTCTGCGATTAAATATAATTCTGTGACGATTATTTCATTACCTTACGGAGAGTAACTGTGCCGTCGGCATGAATGTCACGCACTACAGCTACACCCGACACAGGTTCTGATGCGAGACGGCGTCCGGTGAGATCAAACCACTGACGTTCTACAACGGGGGAGCCATTGGGAGCTGTGATGTCGGATATACCGGAATAGCGTCCTTGCTTCACTGTTATCTTATGGCTTACACCGGGAGCTGTGACAAAGAGTTCGGATGTTTTGGGTTCATTGCCGTCGGATCCTTCGAGGGCTGTTACGGTAACCTTTGTAGCGCCGAAGCTGCCCTCCTTCCCAACAGCTATCCACGAGGGGATTTCGCCAGCGAGATCAGCTACCTTAAGTTCGGATGCGGGATAAGAGCTATCGAAAACAAATGTTTTAGAGGGAGTTTCCTCCGTAGCCTCAAATGAATCTTCCTCGCATTTGAGATAATGGAAATGAGCGTCAAGATACATGGCGAAAGAGTTCTGCTTTCCACCCATATTTACAACAGGCACAAAAGTTTCCTCTGGTGTTACGGAGCCCATAGAGGAGCTGAATACTTCGAGGGCGGCCCAGCCATAGCATAACTCTGCATCCTCATAGCTCTGCAAAGGAGAATAATAGCGTACCTTGTCAGAATCGAAGCCTGAGAAACGGGCTATGAAGTTAACTCCGTCAAGCACCACAGGTTCATCGAATTCAAAACACATCATAACTGAATTCGGGAAGTTGGCCATAGAATCGTCTATACGAACAACCTCGGATCCACGGATTATTTTGGTAGCCACAATGTCGGAAGGCTCGAAATCCTCGCTCAAGGTTATGATCTCCATCTTGAATTCGGCATCATCATCAAACATACCCGCACCTGCCACACGCACACCGTCAATAACAATCGAAGCACCGCAGCTATAGAAGAAGTTCATGTTGGCCACCACTTTGGCGTAATCACCTTCAGCTGCATCATTGCGGAAATAATGGTTGGTCCACCAGTCCTGTGTCATCGCATTATATCCCCATGCCGGAACATCAAAGTCGGCATTATAGATCTGCACATCGTCGGCCTGGTCGAAAGTCGACATACCGAATTTCACCGCACCGCCGTCGCGTGAAGGAAGTTCGGGCGAAACTCCGGCGAAAACGAAGCCTGCGTCTCCGGCATAAGTATAGGTGCCTGTGGTTCCGGCATCATTAGTGGCTTCAAGTGTGGGGAAACTGAACATGGTGTAGGTTGACTCAGGATTGTCGGTATAATCCGGAATATACCGTACTGTAAGATCCCTGTCGGCGGAAGTAACGGCATCACCGCTGCCGGCCAATGCGCTGTATGACCAGTTCCATGAGGCGTCCTCCGGAGTGTTGTTGACAAATGTAAGGTCGGTATAATAAGGCATAAGCGCCCATGAGGGCATAGCCTGAAGATCATTTGTCATGCCATAGAACATTGATCCGGACGGCAGGCTGTAAGAGGCTTTCACAGGAGGAAGAGCCACCTTGACAACATCAAGGAACATTCCGTGCCCCCCCTTTTCGCTGGTATAGGAATGACAGAAACCGAGGCGTACGTTCTTGCCTGCATACTCACCGAGAGGTATCACAAATTCCCGGAACTCAGGTGTGGGATAATCATCAAGTATGGTATAATAACCCAACTTTCCATATTCATCCCAAAGATCTTTGAGCACAATCCATTCGCCGCCGTCAACGGAGACGCAGATCTTCATGTTCTCGGCATTTACGCGGTTGAGGATGAGACCGTCCTCCTCGTCGATATTCTTGTCATCGCCGGTGGTAGTCCATTCATAAAGGGCGCGCACATCAAAATAAAGGGAGAACATGAGCTGCTCGCCTTCATTTACAGTAAACGAGGGTGATGTGAGCCATGAGGCGTCATGAAGGGCAAGGCAAGTGCCCATGGCGGCATAAACGCCGTCGGGAACACCGATGCCCATCATACCGGGAGCATAGATCATCCAGTCGTTATCGTTTTCAAGCTGAGTTTCCCAACCTTCAGGAAAAGTTTTGTCGGGGCGTTCGAACGATTCATCAAGGCGTCCTGATGCAGTGGCAGCAACAGGGTTAATCACACTGTAGGTTTTCAATGGCGAAAGAGGGGCTGTACCAGTCACCTGATGAGCTTTCACTTTCACCGGCGAGGGTGCCGCACCAACTGCGGGTACAGCACAAAGCAACGCCAGAGGCAATAATAATGATTTGTTCATAAGATATAAGTTACAGATTGCTTATTGTGTAGTTTCATGCATTATATTTCCCTGATGACACAAATTATTAGGCATACACAGAAATATGTTTTATGCTAATAGCAAGATCGCAATACAAATGTAGCAATCCAAACCGACACGCCTGATGCAATTAAGCTATATTAACCATTTTGTATAGAATTTACCTATCTTTCCCTTATTCAAATGGATAGAGCGCAAACAAATGCAAATATAAAAATGAGGACACACATTTCTATGCGTCCTCATTTTTATATAGTGTGAGTGTATGCTCAGCGGCGGGGTATGCGTGCGCGCAGCCCTTTCTTGGCGGGCATCTGATTCAACAGATCAGTGGCGTCGATGAGCACTCCGTTATATTCGCCAACCACCTTATGACCATTATCACCGGTAAGGTCAAATGTTACCTTACGTGTAAATGTGGCCTCGTCAATGGTTGTTACGGTGAATGTACCGGAGGTTATACATACGAAGTCGGACGCATAACCTTCATCATCCTGCGACGAAAGGTCACCATACCAGCTATGTATCATATCGCCGGAATATGTCATCCAGCCGGGGAAAGCGGTCATGCTGTCGAATGCTGTAGCCACATTATAAGTGCCGTCGGCAAACTCGGAAGGGCCAAGTATGGAGAGCATCATATAATCGCCGGCCTTGGCTTCGGGATCCTGAATCTGCATGGTCCAGGTGGTGAGGCCCGGCACTATTTCATCGTCCTGATAGAAGAATCCTATGGTAGCGGGAATGAACGAGAGATTGACATCCTTATCGATAGATGACCATGGGCGTTCAGGCTCTGTTTTGTTGTTGTCGCAGTAATTATGGACATTTGGGGTACCGGTAAACCTACACTTTATGCTTACCCCTTGTTCGGTAAGGCCTTCAAGTGTCAATGACCGTCCCTGATCCGATATAGTGACAGTGCCAGAGCTGATATAACCGATCTTTCTGGTGCCGTCGGCGCCGGTGTGAATAAGATAAGTGCCTGAGGGATACTCCTCCCCATAAAATTCAATAAGTGACCCATGGCTGTATGTGAACGGAAGATAAGTGTTGTTGCGGGGCATATCACGGTTCTCTATATTATATACTCCGTCAACAAGCTTCACTGCCGGATCCATGGGATTCTCACATTTAGGCATATAAAGCGAGAGATTCAGCCAGTAACCGTCGATCTGTGCGCCCTCAGCCGTGAATGTTCCATTATAGCACTGGAGGGTGGCGTCATCAGAGAAAGGATAAAACCAATTGCCATAGAAGCGTCCCTGCAAACCGTCCATGGTCACGTCCTGAGCCTCTGTGAAAGGCTGGTATTCCGAACTTCCGAGACTGAATGTGATGGCTCCTTCATAGGATACATTGACAGATGAACCGTCAAGGGTGAGAAGCTCCATGCGGATATCGTACCCTTCGCCAGTGTGGCGCACATCAACAGCGCCACCTATGACGGGAAGCACAGACACTCCCTCGCTTCCTTCGGCTACACGCACCCAGCATGCCGACTGTTCGGGACTGAATGTAAACGCACCTCCGGCACCGGCCTTATACATACCGGCGGGAAGCACGGCACGGATGGCCTCGACACTCTTAGGAGCGGTAAAAGACATAAGTATCTGGATGCCTCCTATGGTGGAAGGATCGCCTGATATGTCGGGTTCATCCGTAGCAAACTGCACTTCATATGTTCCGAGATTGTCGGATGAGGAATATACGGCACTGAGCATGTATGGAGCCGTAATATAGGAGGGCATTTCCTGGAATTCCACTTTAGCCACATTTGCAGCAGGAAATGTGGTTTTGTTGCCCTCAAGATCCTCCACCACAAGATTATGGGTAACCTGAGCCTGTAAGGCTGATGCCAGCGCAAGGGTGATTACAGGCAATATATATTTTTTCATCGTGTAATGACTTATGGTTATTTGATAAATTTGAATGATTTACCCGCTCCGGAAGCTATATATACTCCTGAGGGAAGCTGTGATATGTCCACAGATGCTTCACCTGCCGCGGAAGCCACAGAGGATGCAGCCATACGGCCGTCGATGGTAAATACATCAAGGCGCGTACCTGCTGCCATACCGGAACATTCAAGACGGCCTCCTCCAATAGCAAATGCCACGGAATTTTCAGGGGCTGCCACATTATCGATACCGGATACTTCGGTTTTGCCGAATGTAAGGTGTTCCACGTCGGACATAGGAT